>Ga0181421_1000047_pt1 | contig 29392 bp, 51 predicted proteins | sample 44SPOviralmetaG_FD_130146 | JGI IMG/M metagenome (GOLD analysis project Ga0181421, IMG submission 130146) | Marine viral communities from the oligotrophic San Pedro Time Series (SPOT) site, San Pedro Channel, CA, USA - 44 SPOT_SRF_2013-06-19 | ecosystem: Environmental > Aquatic > Marine > Strait...
GGAAGTCGCAGAAGAATTAAATGAAGAATCAACTGAAGAAGTAGCTGAGGTTGAAGCTGAAGAAGAAGTTGAATTGATGGAAGGTTATGTTACTGAAGAAGATTTTAAATCTGCCATCTCTGCAATGAAGTCTGAACTTGATGCTCTTAAAGAAGCTGTTAAAGGCGAACTACAAGAGTACAAGAGTCAAAAAGAAGATTTGTCTAAGCAATTAGAGAAGCTATCTGAAGAACCTGCTGCCGAACCAATCAAACATAGTCCAGAGGCAGACTCAAAAGGTAAGTTGGACATCAACCTAAACAACTCTAACAGACCCGTTAGTACTATGGGTAGAGTTTTAAGTAGAATTAATTCATAAATAATAAATAACTAAAATCAATTAAAATGGCAGGAGGCGAAAGTTTAACCACACCGATAACCACTACTTATGCAGGGGAGTTTGCAGGAAAATATATTTCTGCTGCCCTATTGAGTGGTTCAACATTGGCTAATAATCTAATTACGATTAAACCCAATGTGAAATTTAAAGAAGTACTAAAGAAAGCTGTATCTGGCGATATCGTAGCTGATGCAACTTGTGACTTCACTAAATCAACAGGAGTACTCGCTTTGAGTGAGAGAATCCTACAACCTGAAGAATTTCAAGTAAATTTGGAGCTTTGTAAAAAAGATTTTGTATCTGACTGGGAAGCGGTTCAGATGGGATATTCTGCTTACAGTGACCTACCCCCAAATTTCTCTGATTTCTTGATTGCTCATGTAGCTGACAAAGTAGCTCAAAAAGTAGAGCAAACTGTATGGAATGGCACTAACGCAACTGCAGGAGAATTTGATGGGTTCCTTACTACTTTAGGAGCTGATTCAGACGTAAATGATGTTACGGCTACAAGTGGTGTAAGTGCTATATCTGCCAGTAATGTAATCCAAGAAATTGGTCTTACTGCAGATTTAATTCCGTCTGCCGTATATGGAAAAGAAGACTTAACTATCTATGTTGCTTCTAACGTATATAGAGCTTATGTGAGAGCTTTAGGAGGCTTTTCAAGCCAAATTGGAGCAGCAGGTACTGACAACAAAGGTACTCAGTGGTTCAACGGAGGAGCATTGACATTTGATGGTATCAACGTAGAGTTGGCGCAAGGTCTACCAAGCAACAAAATGGTTGCTGCTGAGAAGTCTAACTTGTTCTTTGGAACTGGTCTACTATCTGACCATAACCAAGTTAAAGTTATTGATATGGCTGATATCGATGGGTCTCAAAACGTAAGAATCGTTATGAGATATACCGCAGGTATTCAACATGGAATTGGTGGAGATGTTGTACTTTACTCTATCTAATAAATAATTAACCAAGAAATAAGGGTGGGTAAGCCAAGTGCCTACCTACCCTTTTTTATTTAAAACATAAAAGATATGAGTTGTGATTTAACTGGTGGGAGACTAAAACCATGTAAAGATGCTGTAGGTGGTATAAGAAAAATTCATTTTGTAGATTTCGGAGATTTAGGAGCTGTTACTGTTGGTTCTAATGATGAAGTTACAGATATGGGTGGTACTTTTACTTATCACACTTACGATGTTAAAGGTAATTCTTCCTTAGAGACAAATATTCAAAGTTCTTTAGAGAATGGAACAACATTCTTTGAACAAGTAGTAAATGTAACGCTACACAAACTAAGTAAAGAAGATAATAAGGAATTAAAGTTAATGGCATACGGAAGACCTCATGTTTTCCTAGAAACTTTTGACGGAAGCCTTCTTCTTGTAGGTAGAGAACATGGTGCTGAAGTAACTGGAGGTACTATGGTTAGTGGAACTGCAATGGGAGACCTTCAGGGGTATACTCTGACTCTTACTGCAAACGAGACCACCATGCCTAATTTTGTTGATGGAGCTACTACTGCTGACCCATTCGTAGGTATGACTTCTGCTACTGACACCCCTTCTACACAAAGGGCAGTGTAGTATTAGGAGTATAGTGTAGATTTAAAGAGGGGGCTTTATGCCCTCTTTTTTATTATATAAAACAAAAATGCAGTTTTGCGTTACTTTAGTATGGAGATTCTAACAACTTCGACATCAAATCAATCGCTCACGATTGTGCCGAGAATAGATGCCAGTTCGCCAACTTTATCCCTAACAGATAAATCCACAAGAACTACATCTACAGTAACCGTCTCAAAGACCTCACAAGGCGATTACATGGTGCTTACAGGCACTTTCTCACTTAAAGAGGGTAATCAGTATACCTACAGGGTAAAAGATGGCTCTACGGAGATATATAGAGGTTTAATATTCTGCACTGACCAAACTGGTTTAGATAAGTATTTTGCTAATACTGGAGAATATGTAGAGGAAAATAGCTATGATAACGACTTCGTAATTATATAATGAGTAAGAATAAATCAATCAAAATGGCAAGAAATAGAGCCAATGTAAACTCAATAGTAAAAAAGGTAGAACAATCTATCCATGTTATAGGATTGTCATCTTATAGTAGACCAGAGGTCAGTGAGAATGGCAGGAATGATTGGGTTGAGTATGGAGATGAGAACGATTACTTTGACTATCTAATAGATAGGTATAATGGGTCTCCAACTAACAATGCTTCTGTAAATGGAATATCAGAAATGATATACGGTAAGGGATTAGATGCCACAGATAGTGAAGATAAACCTGCTGAGTATGCTGAGATGAAAAAGCTACTTAGGAAGGATTGTATGAAGAAAGTATGCTACGATTACAAGATGATGGGACAAGCTGCTGTTCAGGTAATATATAGTAAGGATAGAAGTAAAATTGTTCAAGTAGAACACATGCCAATCGAAACATTGAGAGCTGAGAAGGTTTCTAATGATGGTGAGATAAAAGCGTACTACTATTCTTCTGATTGGATTAACATAAAACCGAGTGATAAACCTAAACGCATTCCTGCTTTTGGCACTTCAAACCAAGGCATAGAAATTCTATACATCAGACCCTACAGAGCAGGGTTTTACTACTACTCTCCTGTAGATTATCAAGGAGGGTTACAGTATGCGGAACTTGAAGAAGAAATAGCAAACTACCATATAAACAACATTCAGAATGGTCTTGCACCATCGATGCTTATCAACTTCAATAATGGAGTCCCAGATAAGGAGCAGAGAGATGAAATAGAAAGAGCTATATACAATAAATTTAGCGGCAGTTCAAACGCAGGTAAGTTTATCTTAGCTTTTAATGACAGTAAAGAATTAGCGGCTACTATAGAACCCGTACAACTTACGGATGCTCATCAACAATACCAGTTCCTTTCTGATGAGTCCATGAAAAAGGTTATGGTGTCCCATAGGATTGTATCTCCAATGCTTGTAGGGATTAAAGATAATTCTGGTCTTGGTAATAACGCAGAGGAGCTTCAGACAGCATCAGTATTGATGGATAATACCGTTATACGACCAATGCAGGTTACTATTCTTGATGAATTGGAAAGAATACTTGAATACAACAATATAGATTTAGATGTGTACTTTAAGACATTACAACCTCTTGAATTCACCGACTTAACTAACGCAGTTACCGAGTCTGAAATAGAGAAAGAAACTGGTGTTAAGAAGGACTCTCAACAAACAGAAGTTGAACCCCAAACAGAAGAAGAATAATGGCTACAGCTTTATTTATAAAACGTCAAGATTTAGTAAAGAATACAGCTCTTAGTGGTAATGTAGATACTGACAAGTTTATACAATTCATTAAACTAGCCCAAGAGATTCATGTTAGAAATTACCTTGGAACGGATTTATACAATAAGATTAGTGCTGATATAATTGCAGATACTTTGGCAGGAGACTATTTAAATTTAGTCAATGACTATATTCAGCCTATGTTAATCCATTTCGCAATGAGTGAATATCTTCCTTTTGCTGCCTATACAGTTGCTAATGGAGGTGTATACAAGCATACAAGTGAGAATAGTCAGTTAGCAGAAAAAACGGAGATTGATATATTGATAGCAAAGGAAAGAGATTATGCTGAGTACTATGCCAATAGATTTATAGATTACATGAGTTTTAACGCATCGTCTTTATTTCCTGAATACTACACTAACAATAACGAGGATATATATCCAGATAAGGATGCACTCTTTAACGGTTGGGTGTTTTAATCATGGGATATAAAAAAAAGAAGACTAAGGTTAAAACCACCTACAAGCCTAAAAAAGAAAACGAAATAAAGTTAAATAGTTATATTATAAAGGAAAAGATTTAAATGGCAAATTCGATAGGTTGGGGTAAGATTTACTGCTTTACAGAGTTCGGAAACGAAGATTTCACTGTAGCAGAGGCGATTCCTCATTTTTCATCTCCTGATTGCTTTTTAGATTCTTTACAGGGAGGACAAACAGAAACATTGGCACTAACAATAGATGACAACCAATTATACAGTGTAGATTCTATGGATTTAAGTGCTGACTTAACATTAGTAACATTATTCGAATAAAAAAAATAAATTATGGCTTCACAAAATTTAAACGTATCAACAGCTAACAGCGGACAAGGAGATAAGCTCAGGGATGCTTTTGTAAAAGTTAGACAAATGTTCGCTGAAATGTATGGCATAACATACAGCTCAGACACACAAAATTTAAGTGGCACAACTTTTAAGGTTGATGCAGACAGAGTAGAACTGACCAATACTGCTAATTCTGGTACAGATGGACATGTATTAACCTATGACGATGCAACTGGAGGATTCACCTTAGAAGAAAAATTCGATGGGGATATAACCAGTATTGCAGCAGGGGATGGTCTTACTGGGATAAATGAGAATACTGGTGCTGCTACTTTAAATGTAGTAGGTGGTGATGGTATAACTTCAACTGCTAATGAAATTGAGGTAACTGTAGATGGTTCTACAGTAGAACTTTCTGCAACTGATGGTACTGGAGCAATTAGAGTTAAAGATGATGGTGTAGACCATCAACAATTACATCCAAGTTATACAGAACTATCACCTCTAGGGACAGGAAGTGCTTTTGCTTTAAATTTTGATTCGGCAGCAACTTTCACAGCTACGATGGATAATAATTCAACATTTACATTGTCAAATGCTCAACAGGGACAGGTAATAGATTTGGTAGTAAGTGGTAATTATACCGTAACTTTTGCGGAAACAGGCTCTACCTTTAACAAGGTGGGTAGCACAAACTACGATGGCTCAAAGAATAATATAATCCAGATAATGTGTACTGATGATACAGCAGGAGCCAAAGTATATCACTTTGCAGTAGGAACTTATACATCTTCAACAACAGCATAATTATGAAAGCAAGAGTAAAAAACGGACAAGTACAGGTATACAAAACATTACCTTCTACATACACTAAGTCAGATGGAAGTGTAATACTAAACTTTAGAAAGGCATCTACAGAAGTGTTAGAATCGGCAGGATTCTACGATGTTGTAAAGCCAAGCTATGACCCACAAACCCAAACTAAAGGAGGTTTATATTTTGATGAGTCTAATTCAGTAGTAACTTATGATGTTACTGACATAGACTTTAGTCAGGAGTTTGATGTTATCGGAGAAGATGGAGAGCCAACAGGCGAAAAAGAAAAAAGGTATAAGATAGCCGACATCAAGGCGAGTAAAATCTCAGAGATAAAATCTAAAGCAGGTAGTTTGTTACAACCCACCGATTGGCAAATTATAAGAAAAGCAGAGAGGGATATTGCTATTAGTTCGGATGTTGCAACAGAAAGAGCAGGAATACTTACAGAAGCCGATAGGTTAGAAGCTGAGGTAAATGCTAAGAAGTCTTACAAGACTGCATTGCAATACAACGTACAATTTTTTCCTTCATCTGACGAAATAGAATAATATGAGTTTCAATAAGAAGTTTTTTACAACAGGAGGTATAGTAGCTTCATCTGGTGATGCGGCTTGTAGTACTGATTCGGTACAAGCATTTGGTGCAGATAATGCATTCAGTAGCAACATAGCTTTATATCAGCTTGATGGTAATGATGATGATACCACAGGTAATTATAATGGTACAATTGATACTGGTGTAACTTACTCGGCTACAGGTGCAAAGTTTGGACAGGCTGCCAATTTTAATGGTAGTAGTGCTATTGTATTGCCAAATACTATTTTATCTTCAGACTGTTCAATATCTACTTGGTTTAATTTAAATAGTAGCGGCACCACAGATACCCTTTTTGAATTTGACCACGAAAATAGGATTTTATTTAGACCACAATCAGGTAGTCATTCAGCTTATATAGGAAATAGCGGTTATTTTGACCACGGACTTTCTTTTTCTACTGGTCAGTGGTATCATTTAGTAATTACTTTTAGTGCAGGTAATCCTTTTAAAATTTATGTAGATGGTGTGTTATCTTCATATACAAGTGGAAACACAAGTGTTTATTCGTTAAATCATGATAATATTTTAGGTGCGGCAAATCCTTCAGGAGGGGCTGGATTAAATGGAAAAATAGACCAAGTAAGAATCTTTGACAAAGCTATAAGTGCAGAAGATGTAGCAACGCTTTACGCTGAAACAGAATCAACCGCATCCAATACCAATCCATTAAGCGAAGGTGCAGGTGTAGCTTTATATTCTTTGGACTACGATGCTTCGGAAGCAAGTGGATATTACGATGGCACACCTACCAACGTTGAGTTCGGAGTAGGAGGCAAGATAAACTATGGCGCAAGGTTTAATGCGACCAGTAGTAACATAAATATTGGGGGTAATGTAGTTAATAGTCTGACTAAATTATCGGTTTCTATGTGGGTGTATTGGGATGGCACAACTAATTCAAATGATGATTATTTTATTGCATTAGGAAAAGCAAGTTCAGGAAAAATATTTTCTGCTGATATAACAAATAGTACAGGAATAATTGGCTTTTATGATGGGGCATCTGTTTTAAATTCTACAGGTGCGGTATCAGCAAACACTTGGACACATATTGTTCTTACTGCTGATGCTACTGTTTTAAAAATGTATTTAAATGGTAATTTAGATTCTACCCATACAATTTCATCATTAAATTTTGATAGTAGTGGGAACGCAGGATTTATTGGCTCTTGGATAACAGGAACTGATTATGAATTTGATGGCTCAATAGACCAAGTGAGGCTATTCTCTAAAGCGTTAAATTCAACAGAAGTCAGTACCCTTTACGCAGAAACCGCTTGTGTATATGATTCCACCACAGGCGATAACTATTTTCCTTTAGCAGATGGTAGTAGTGATGCAGTCGCTTATTATAAATTAGACAATTCAGCAGAGGATTCTGTAGGTACTAACGATGGTACTGAATATAATATAGAATACAGGTTTGGTCGCTTTGGTCAAGCTGCGGTGTTTAATGGGAGTAATAGTGGTATATTTATTTCTTCAACAGGAACAAGCGTTACAGACTATGACCAAGATTTTTCTATCTCTTGTTGGTTTAGATTTGATGATGGTTCTACAGGTGGTAACAATAACTTTTTGTTTATGGGCGGTGGCACAGAAAATGTGCAAATGTGGGTAACTCTTGCTAATGGTGTTCGTTTTCAGTTATATAATAACCCAACTGTTTACAAAGTCGATACAGGAGCAATAAGCGCAAGAGTTTTTTATCATGTTGTAGCTACAAGAAGCAAAACAGATGGACTAAAAATCTATTTAGATGGTGTTGAAAAAGACACAGATTCATATATTGGAAATGCAAATCCTGCTTTAAGTGGTAAAGATTCAATAGGACAGTATTTTGATGGTACACGAAACAACTTTGAAGGACTTATAGACCAAGTACGCATCTATTCATCTGCCCTTTCAGACAGTCAAGTAACCGAACTATACAACGAAAAACCTGAAGTAGATACATCTAACTTTAAGGCGGTGTTGTATGAGGGGAATGGGGATACTTCTAATGACACCTACATTTCAAACGTTGGTATTGATTTAGAAACTAATGGTGGATTAGTGTGGGTTAAAGCAAGAACCAATTACAACCACCTACTAATGGATTCTGTAAGAGGTACTGACTCATTAACCTCCAATGACACGACTACTGAAAGTGCTAATTACAATAGATTTAAAAGCTACGAGGCTAATGGATTTATGATTAGAGCCAATAATGCTGCAGATTTGTACAAGATTAACAGGACAGGCAACGCTTATGTTTCGTGGGTATTTAAGGGCGGCGGAGAGGCAGTCAATATCGGAGTAAATACAATTACAGGCTCTACTCCTTCTATTGCATCAGATGTTAGTGCGAATACTGATGCAGGGTTTAGTATTGTAAAATATACAGGTAATTCAACAAGTGGTGCAACAGTTGGACACGGACTTTCATCTACTCCTGAAATAATAATAGTAAAAAATTTAGATGCTAATTCTACAAATTGGATAGTTAAGATTCCTTCAGTTATGCCTAATGACGAAGATTATCTATATTTAAATGAGACAAACGAAGTTCAAACCGCAGGCTCAACAACCTTTATAAGAACCGTAAATTCAAGCATTTTTACTTTGGGAGGTAGCAGTCAGACAAATTCTACAGATGATTTTATTGCCTACTGTTGGCATTCAGTTGCAGGATATAGTAAGATAGGTACTTATGAAGGAAACGGAAATACAGATGGCCCAACAATATATACAACTGATAATGGTGCATCAGATGGCAGTAATGGTTTTGAGCCATCTTGGTTAATGATTAAACAAACAAGTGGTACAAGTCAATGGCTTATAGTGGATAACACACGAAACCCATCTAATCCAGTAAATGCAAGGTTAAGGGCAGATAAAAATAATGCCGAAAGCACTTCGTATAATATTCTTAATTTTTTATCTAATGGCTTTAAAATAATTACTGCCGATAACGACCAAAACACAGACGAAGAAACCTACTTATATATGGCATTTAAATAATGGACGATTTGAAGATATTTGGCGTGTATGGTTTAAACATAGGTGCATTTGCAGTTAGTGTATCGGAAGTAAATCCTTTAATGCAATTTTTCGTGTTAACTGCAACCCTTACGTTTACGGTTATTCAGATAATAAAAGCCCTGAAAAAATAATGTACAACAGCATAAAACCTACCCAGAGCCAAATTGAAGGGATTAGAATTACCAAGATAAGACAAAGATTCAAACAACTATTTAGACCATTAAGCAGATGAAAATGCCAACAAACGGAGTAGCGAAAGACATAAGACACTTTGCAGGAAGTTTACTGGTATTTTTCTTGGTTGTTTTGATATTATTATATCTATCAAAGTATCAAATACCAAGTGAGAACGCACAAATAGTAAATACCCTTATAGGTATGATTGCGGCAAGTATAGCTATGGTCATTGCAAGTATTACTGGTAGAAACCCTGATGATTTAGATGCTGCTAAGAAGAAGATAAGCAACTTGGAGATGAAGATAGAGATGCTTGTTCAGTCTAAAGATATGCTTGAGAATATGCTTATAAAAGTACAAGACGATACCATTGATAGACTACTATTAAACAAGACACTTCAACACGATGACTGCAAAAGCGGTAAGTGTAAGTGTAAAAACCAATGTAAAAATGAGTCTTAAATATTTTAAGTATGAAGAATTTGCGTCTCCAGATGTGCCTCATTCTGGTAACTATATGGATGATGATTTTCTTACAATGCTCGACAATGCTCGTGAGTTGGCAGGGATACCCTTTAAAATCAACTCAGGATATAGAACTATCGAACATAACGATAAAGTTGGAGGAAAACAGAACTCAAGCCATATTGTGGGAAAAGCAGTTGATATTTCAATACGCAATTCAAGAGAGAGATGGATTATACTTGATGCCCTTATGCAAGTTGGATTCAATAGATTCGGTTTGGCAAATACCTTCATCCATGTCGATTCAGACGATTACAAAGACGAAGACGTTATCTGGACATACTAATACAGTCGGTAGTACGCTATGGCTAAAAAGAAGTTTAAAGATACAGCAGTAGGCTCTTTCCTACTTCAAAAGATACCTAAAGTGGTAGGTGCAATAGCACAAGACACTCCTGTAGGGAACGTAATAGAAGCTATTATAGGAGGTTCTGACATGAGTAGCGAGGATAAGGACATCGCACTAGAGAAACTACGCTTAGAACGCTCTGAAATGGATGGTGTTACTCGAAGGTGGGTAGCTGATAGCAGAAGTGGGTGGTTAGCTCAAAATGTAAGACCACTAACCTTAGTATTCCTTACTATCTCTTATGTGGCAGGGTGGTACATGGGTTATCCTTTAGATTCAATAACAGGGTTACTTACTATAGTTATCGGTGGATACTTCGGTTCAAGAGGTGTAGAAAAGGTATTTGGAAACAATAAACATAAATAATGGCAAAACAACAAATATCCGTTCACTACAAAAAAAACAAAATAAAACGCAAAGGTGTTCATGCTAAATCTAAAAGCAGTGCGCTCAAGTCCTCCAAGAATTATATAAAAAAATATAGAGGACAAGGTAAAGTTTAAGGTTAATGTTATATATTTGTGATGAGTTTATATCATATACTCGTATAGTTTTTTAATGGTTTATCCTTTTGAAAGTGGTTTGGTTTTTACTGAGCCACTTTTTTTTGGCAGTTAGAGATTTAATCGTTAGATTTGTAGATAACTTAAAATTATACGTTTATGAATAGAGATAAACTAGCAAAACTCTACAAGAAGTATGAGCTTAGTTCTGATGAAATATTCAAGCATCAGCACTATATGATTATCACCAGAGCAGGTATCGACAAGATACAGGCTATAGAGGGTATCAACATCGAGTATGATGTCATTAATTCTTTACCTAACTTTTCAGTGGTTAAAGCCAATGCTAATAAAGGGGAAAAGAATATAGAAACCTTTGGTTCTGCCTTAAAGGGAGAAACCCATAGGGATGGAAACTGCAACACTTGGTACGTCATGGAAATGGCTGAGAAAAGAGCTATGAGTAGAGCTGTACTAAAGATGACAGGATTCTATGAGTTAGGAGTCTTTGGAGAAGATGAATCTGAGGATTTCAAAAGAAAGAATATTTAACCTTTATTTTATAATTATGAATAACAATTCACCAAAAAAGTACGTTGGAAACGGAAAACAAGTTGTAAATCAATCAACTGGAGAAAAGTACCGATTAGTAAACTTCTCTATTGCCATGAGCAAAGTGAGAGAGCATATCTACGAGTACAAAGGAGAGCAATACCTAAGAATGACTATGGGTGCTAACAAGGATGGTGCTAATGAGTATGGTCAAACCCACAAGATTTGGATTGACGAATACAAACCAGATGCCAATGCTAACGCTAATAACAACGCTCCGAAGAAGGAGGCTGTTAATTCAGGGGATGGGCTACCATTCTAATCAATAACTAAGATGGGGGTAGGGCGATAGTTTTATCCCCATTTTTATTATATCAATATGAAAACTAGATTTATAAATATCAATGTTTCCTTCATGAATAAATCACTTAGTGTCACCGAAAGCGCATTGCTTTCTTTAATAAAGGGATTGAGTAAGAAGAAAGGTTACTGTTTCGCTTCAAATAAGGCGATTTCCGACACTTTAAACATATCAGATAGGAACTTGTATAGGTTGCTTAATAAACTCGAAGCACAGGGCTTTATAGAGCGTGATACTAAATCCACTGGACACTATGGAAAAGAGCGTAAGATTAGATTATCTCCAAGTGCCAATATGGCAGATTATAGTATATAGTTATATATATAAAAATAAAAAAAATATATATACCATGTTATATTTATATATTACAATATAATGATTTTAGAACAGAGCTTCAGTAGTTTAGGCATAAGGGTAAAGAACAATGGTGTACAACAAAAAGTACAATGTCCTAATTGCATAAAACTGGGTAAAGAGAACTACAAGGATACTTGTCTAAGTATCAATTTAACAGAAGGATTATATAATTGCCATAAATGTGGATGGCATGGCGTATTGAAAACAAACAATTCATCAATGATAGAAACAAAGAAAAGCTATAAGAAACCCCAAAAAAACAAATTAAAGAAACTTACGAAGCAAGGCAGAGCATTCCTTAATGCCAGAGGAATAACAAACGAGGTTATTAATAACAACAAGATAGTATCATCTGTAGATAACAAGAGTATTGTTTTTCCTTATTTTGTAGATAACGATATAGTAAATTATAAAACACGAGGTATCGATGGCAAATTCTTTACGCAATCTAAAGATGCCGAACCAGTAATATACAATTATGATAATTGTAAGGAGCAAGATACCATTGTAATATGCGAAGGTGAAATGGATTCATTATCTTGGGAAGTGGCAGGTATACCATTCCACACAAGTGTAAACATGGGTGCGCCTAATCCTAATGATAAAAACATCGACAAGAAGTTAGAATGTATCACTAACTGCTACAGTGTGTTTCAGAGTGCCAAAATAATCTATATAGCTACCGATAATGATGATAATGGAAGAAACCTTGAGAAAGAGCTTGTAAGGAGGTTTGGTGCTGATAAATGTAAATTAGTAGATTTAAGACCGTTTAAAGATGCTAATGAGGTATTACTCCAAGAGGGTGTAGAAAGTCTAAGAGAACGTCTTAAAACGTCTCACAGCCCTAAGTTAGAAGGCATCTTTTCAGTAGAAGATGTTAGTGATAGTATGTTAGATGGTTATCACAATGGTCAAGAAAGAGGTACTACAACTTACATACCTGCTGTGGATAGTGCTTGGACTTGGAGAAACGGAGAGGTAAATATCTGGACAGGATATCAAAACGAAGGAAAGTCAATGTTCTTGAATCAATTGGCAACAATCAAAGCGTATTATGATGGTTGGAAGTTTGGAGTGTTCTCTCCTGAGAATATGCCCATGAATGATTTCTTTAATGACATTATTGAAATGTATATGGGTAAGAGTGCCGACCCATTCTATAAAAGTCATCAGATGTCTCTTAGTGAATATAGGGATGCCATGGATTTTGTAAAGAAGCATTTCTTCTTAATATACCCCAAGAAAGATTTTACCCTTGATAACATTTTTCATCGAGCAAGTTATTTAGTTAAGACAAAAGGTATTAGAAGTTTAATCATAGACCCATACAACACAGTTCAACATAAGATGAACAGAGGTGAAAGAGAGGATTTATATATCTCCAGGTTTATGAGTGAGCTTAAAAGGTTTGCCTTGGATTACAACATTTCAATACATTTGGTGGCTCACCAAGTAACCCCATCAAAAGGTGATGATGGTAGGTATTTTAAACCAGATGTAAATAAGATTAAAGGTGGAGGTACATTTGCCGATAAAGCCGATAATGTGATGTTTATATGGAGACCAGAGAGAGCATTAGATTTCTCTAATACTGCTGTAATATTCGGCAGTCAAAAGATAAAGAAACAGAAGTTAGTTGGGATACCACAAGAAGTTCATGGGATTCACTTTGACGTTAAATCGCAAAGATATATGTTTAATAATTCAACACCGTTTACGGATATAGATGCCAAAAGAAGTTAAAATTATTTTACCGACTCATTCATTTAGTGGCAAAAAGAAACTGTATTTGAATCTTAATCAGTATAGGAATTGGCATCATTCTGTTAGTGGTAACGTCAAACGTAACTACTATTATTCAATACAGGATAAATTAGACTTTCAGTTTAGCGGCGAGGTATCTATTCATTATGAATACTATGCTCCTGATAAAAGAGTTAGAGATTTAATGAATGTAGTGAGTGTGGTAGATAAGTTCTTCCAAGACTCTATGGTAATGTGTGGTTGTATATTAGCAGATGACACAAGTATCGTTAAAAATATAACAGCTAAGTATATGGGAATAGATACAGGTAATTCACGAATAGAAGCAACAATTAAATCAGTTTAATATGTATGTACAATTTTTCCCTATATATGGGGCGATGATAGGAATCAATTACTGGAATACAGAACTTGATACCGATGAAGATGTAGAGGAAATAGAACACCTCATACAATTTATGTTTTTTATAATAGGTATATCATTTCACTTTTGGAGAAAGAAAGACTAATAGATTTACTGGCAAAGAGTCATAAAGATTGGGTCAACATGGCAAAATCTTTCGGATGCACAAAGGAGCAATCTCATGAGTTAGTTCAGGAGATGTATGTTAGGCTGAATAAATACATAGATAAAAAGGACAAGATTATGTATAATGAATCTGAAGTCAATACATATTATGTCTACGTTACTTTAAGGAATTTGTTCTTGTCTGGGTTTCATAAGGGAATAGACAAGCATCACTTACCTTTGAACGATGCTGTAGATGTTGAATCGAGTGTTGTAAATTACGAGAATGAAGATACTTTTAATACGCTTGTAGATGAAATAGAAGGGGTTGTATCATCATGGTACTGGTATGACAAGAAGATATGGGACATACATTTCTATAAGAAAATGAGCATGAGAGGGATAGCAAGAGAAACTAAGATAAGTTTAAGTTCAATTTTTAATACGCTTAGTAATGCTAAACAAAAAGTCAGGGAAAAAACCGAAGAATATTATGAAGAATACAGGCAAACCAAGTAGGGGGTTAGGAGACACTATTGAGAAGATAACCACAGTTACTGGCATCAAGAAAGCAGTAGAATGGCTCTCCGATGGAAAAGACTGTGGATGCGACAGGAGGCGTGATTTTTTGAATAAGATGTTTCCTTATAAGAAAGTAGAATGTCTTTTAGAGCCAGAGTATGAGTTTTTAAACAAGTACTTTATAGCCAATAAGAATTCTATAACACAAAGCACTCAGAGGGATTTAATAAATATATTTAACAGGGTATTCAATGAAAAAGCAGTTCCTACAAGTTGTAGTCCTTGTTTTAAAAACAGAATCCATAACGAATTAAAAAAAGTGTATGAACAGTACAAGTCTGATAAAGAACAGAAATAAAGTAAAGCAAGTTATAGACTTTACAGGAGTGCAGAATGGAAAGCTCCACCCATCAGATATTGATGGTGTACTCGAATTTGATAATAAGGTTTTGATTCTAATAGAGGTCAAACGTAAATTCAAACCTATACCTACTGGACAGAGGTTGCTATTGGAGAGAATTAGTGATAGTTGGCACACCAACGAGAAGTCTATCGTTTTAAAGGTAGAACATGAGTGTGATGATGAGAATATAGACATCCCTCTTGAGCAATGTAAAGTTACGAGAGTGTACTATAAAAAGCATTGGGTTACACTTCCAGAGCCACAAGGATTTGTAAACTACGTTAATAATTTAGGGAAAGAGTGGGATTGTAAAAAATGTAAATTTTAGATTTATGGGAGATAGTATCTCAAGCTATTGGAATAGAAATGACACAAACGGTAAACCGACAAAAACAAAAAGACTCAAAGACGTTAGCGACCCTATAGTGGAAAGCGTAAAGACGATGCTCACTGTTAGAAGTAAGATTGGTGTAGCAAAATACAACACCACCTTGTATGATAATGAGCTTACTACGACACAATGGTTACAGCATCTACAAGAGGAATTATTAGATGGAGCTTGTTATATAGAACGATTAAAGAAAGACTTAGAGCAGTGAAAGAGACTACGCTTATAAATATGAGAAGGGAAATAAAAGAACTCCAGATATTCTGCGTAGCTCTATCCCGAAGACTAGACAAATTAGAACCAAGTAATAACGATAAAAAAGAATAATTATGCCTTTAAACATGAAACCCAAGAAGTACGAGGAAAAAGCAGACTTCAATAAAAGATGTATGAATAATGCAAAGATGATTCAAGAATTCCCCGATAGAGAACAACGCTTTGCTGTATGCCAAACTCATTGGAAAGGAAACTTTGACCCAAAACAATAAAATGTTAAAGTTCTTGTAGTTGTTTAAATTTTTGTATAGATTTGCTTAAAACTATACGATATGAAAGTAATACTCAACTTACCCAAGTTATTTATTATATTCCTACTTTTAGCGTTCTTCTATATACTTGAAGTTATCGTGTATATAGTGTACTATCTGATAGAATCCCCACTTAATTTTATAGGGAGTCGGATAGAAAAAATAATAAGGAAACTATTAAGTTACGTTAGATAATGGGAAAGACAAAAGAACTTATGGAACAAGAATGGTTCTATGAATCACAAAGAGCAGAACTTCATTGGATGGAGCAAGAATACGAACAATCAAAACATAAATATGCAAGAAAGTATAACCACCTTAGACAACAGAGTCTGGGATAAGAAAGAACTCCTTGATAAGATGATGGATGATGAATTCTATTATCATTATCTTGGAAGAAATGCTCTGTCGAGCAGTGCCATTAAAAAGCTTTTAGATTCTCCTAGAGCTTATGAGGATTCATTACTCTCAGGGTCTAAAACTAATCCTGCTTTTGAATTTGGATGGCTATTCCATACTGCTATACTTGAGCCTCATGTGTATGAGAAGCAGGTGTTTGTCGATGTAAAGAGTAGGAACACAAACGTATTTAGAGAGGCTTTAAGTGAGCATCCTAGACCATTCACTTGGAAGGAGAAGCATGATGTAGAAAGACTCGCAGAATCATTCTATAACAATCCTAAAGCTGTTGATATGATGCAACACACTAGAAAGGAAGTCCCTGCTATTGGCAATCTATTTGGGATGCCATTTAGAGGCAAGGCAGATATCCTTGGAGATGGATATATTGTAGATTTAAAAACCACAGGAAACATAAGTAAATTTGAATACTCTGCAAGGGAATATCTTTATAGATGTCAAGCCTTTATTTATTGTAAGTTATTCGATATAGATAGAGATGATTTTACTTTTATAGCTATAGATAAATCTACTGGCACTATAGGATTCTATGGGGTTAGTGAGAGGTCTTTCAACGCAGGGAGATATGATGTGGAACAAGCTGTAGATATTTACAAGGAATACTTCATAGAAAAGAATAAGGAAGTTTACGACTATGAATTAGAGGGGGATATATAATGTATAGACCTTTGCCAGATTGTTTAGAAATAAAAGATAGTGAAATACATGGGCAAGGTGTATTTGCTAAACAAGACATAATAGCAGGGCATAACCTAGGGATAACACACCTTGGACTGGTGGGTCAATACAGGACACCATTAGGAGGTTTTTTAAACCATAGTGATAACCCTAACTGCTTTATACATGATAATGAAGCACAGAGCTTCCTATACTCTGTTAGACCTATTAGTAGAGAAGAAGAATTAACAGTATATTATAGAAAGTACGATGTATGAAACTATAACAATTTTTTACATAACAGCAATTGCGGTTTTATTGGTGGTTATGTTTTTAGACAAATAAAATGTATTTAGACAAGAAAGAATGTTTTGACGATATCCTCCACTCTCTTAGATTGGGAATTCTTCATGAAGCGGATATAAGATACCTCTTAGACTTCTATAAGGAGACTGAGAATTATGAATGTTGTCAGGGTGTTGTAGATGCTTACGTTGAATTTAAAAGAGAAATAAGTGGAATTAAAACAAATTAGAGAATTAGTAGAATTAGAATTTAAAATAGATATATCTCAGGCAACAAGGATAAGGGAGGTTGTTTATGTTAGAAACTTATATTATAAGTTAGCAAGAGACTATACTTCGTTTGGGTATTCTGATATAGGTAAAGAGATAAATAAAAATCATGCAACGGTAATTCATGGGGTTAAAACTATGGAGGAGGTAGTGTTACTTTATGACTCTAAGTTTATAAAGGCTTACTCTAAAATATCAAGAATACTTAACAAGCTGACAAATGACCCTAAGAAATATCTTGAGCCTGATAGTTACTACAGAGAGAAGTACAAAGAATTGGTGTTTGAACATAGGAAGCTTATCCATATATTTAGAGATGTAGATAAGGAATTAAAGCGTGTTAAAGGACTGGAGGTTTGTTGTGAGTAGTGAGGATGGTAAAAGACCAATGAAAAGAAAGGTTGATGGCAGACGTAATAACGGTGCTGTCAAAGGTGTCTCCAGAGGTCAAGGGAGACCTCGTAAGAATGCCGATAAAGACATAGCAGGTATGACCCTCAATGCCATGAAGAAAGCTTTTGGTAGCGAGGAGAAGGCTTGGATAGAGGTTGCTAAACTAGCAAAGGATGGCTCAGTTCAACACATGAAGTGGCTCCTTGAATATCGTTATGGGAGACCGAAAGAACAACAGAACATAAACATAGACACTAAGGTTAATATACCAGTGATAGACTTTAGTCAACCCAAAACAATAGATATAACACCAGAAGAAGATGGCGAGAGCAAAACAGATTAGAGACCCAAAGAATTTCCCACAGGACTTTTGGAATTACTTAGTGAATCCAATATTGGGATACTATGTGAAACCTGCATCGAAGGTTTGGGGTAAACGTAATAAGAAGGATGAATAAAGTAAATCTAAATCCTAAATACCAATCTCTGTTCGATTCGGATAGTAGATACAGTGTGATTACTGGAGGTAGGGGTTCAGGTAAATCTTTCGCAGTAACAGTGTTCTTAGTGTTGCTCACTTACGAAAAGAACAATAAAATATTGTTTACTCGTTATACTATGAGTTCAGCGAGTATGAGTATTATCCCTGAATTCATTGAGAAGCTAGAATTGATGGGAGTCATCGAACACTTCACTGTTACCAAATATGAGATTATAAACAATCTAACAGGCAGTTCTATATATTTCTCAGGAATTAGAACCGCAAGTGGAGACCAGACTGCCAAACTTAAATCTATCAGTGGGGTCAATACTTTTGTATTGGATGAAGCGGAGGAGCTTACTGATGAAGAAAGCTTTGATAAAATAGATTACTCTATTCGTGCTAAAGGTGTAAGGAATCGTTGTTTGTTAATTCTAAACCCCACCACAAAAGAACACTGGATATATCAGAGGTTCTACCAGAATAGAGATATACCAGATGGATTCAACGGAGAAAGGAATAACGTAAACTATATCCATACCACCTACCAAGATAACATTGAGAATTTAAGTGGGTCGTTCGTAAATCAATTAGAGGAGATGAGGGTGCGCAGACCTGATAAATTCAGGCATCAGATAATGGGAGGTTGGCTACAGAAAGCAGAGGGTGTAATCTTCACTGACTGGCAGATTGGACAATTCAATGAGGGTGTAGATTTAAAGGCATGGGGCTTGGATTGGGGATTTTCTAGAGATGCCTCAGCTCTTGTAAAAGTTGCCATTGACAAAGATAGAAAAATAATCTGGGCAAAAGAATATCTATATAAAAAAGGATTGGTTACCTCTAACCTGTATGATGAATGCGTAAGACACGCAGGAAAAGAACTAATTATCTGCGACAACTCTGAGCCTAGGCTTATTGCTGAATTGTCCACCAGAGGATTAAATCTAAGCCCTACAATAAAAAAGAAAGGTAGTATCTTGTCTGGTATTGCACTCATGCAAGACTATACTATAAATATAGAAGGGGAGAACCTAATCAAAGAGTTCAATAACTATGCTTGGGCTGTAAATGGCATAAAACCTATTGATTCCTACAATCACCTTATCGACTCATTACGTTATTGTGTGCAGTATATGTTGACTCGTTCAGTGCCGAAAGGAATGTATATTGTAAAATAAATTTGGTGGAGTCAAAAATAATTTATAGATTTGAATATATTTAGTTGATAATAAAATTTAATACTTAGTTTTTCATTTGTTTTTTTAGTTAATTATGTTTGTTTAGAGAGCCACCTGTAAAAGGGTGGTTCTTTTTTTGTTAAAGTTTTGTTAAAACATTTGGCAGTTGGAAAATAATTACTATCTTGCACTCGGATTAACATTAAAACTATATTATTATGAGTATTACATTAAAAGAAATTCTAGACAAAGTATCGAATGGCAAAGTATTCTCTGCCAAATTCGTTAAGAAAGATGGCTCTATTAGAACCATGAACTGTAGAACAGGTGTTGTAAAACACGTCAAAGGTAAGGGTAGAAACTTCGACCCAATCACAGCTAATCTTATCCCAGTATGTGATATGAATTTACTTGCTAAAGGAATGGAGGAAGATTCCTACAGGTTCATCAATTACAGTAAACTTATCTGGATTCAGATAGAAGGTAAAACGTTTAACTTTAAAAACAAATAATCATGACTAAGAAATTTGAACAAGTAATAGACTTCTACAATACGACCACACCAGAACAATGGTGTTACTTTCTGAATCTGATTTCAGATAGGATTTCAATACCCACTCCCAAGAATGATAAAGATGGGAATAGCTATATAGATTGTGTTGGTATATCTCAAGAGGCTCCTGTATGTCCCAATGGAGCTACAATACAAATCAATACTGAAGACTTTGAGAATCACACTAACTTACTTGAATCATGAAAACACCAACAATGAAAATAACACAGCGAAGCCCAGAGGCTTGTTATGTTACAATAGAAAACCAATTTGGTAAATACACATTCTACATTGATAACTCTACTGGAGAACAAATTATGAAATGTTGGAGTGAGGAAGAACAAGACCCAGTAAAAGTAATGCATGATATCTGGAACGCATGATAGACCCAACAAACGACCCAGAAGGAGATATCTTTGAAGAAATAGTAGGAGATACCTTAGATTCTATAGAGAACAATCTATCGTTTATTATAGATGAATATCTTAATACCTCCGCAGTAAAGGGAGAATGGCATGAATGGTTTTATGACAATAGAAATGAAATCAAGGAAGCTATACTGGATAAGATTAAAATAGATTTATAATGGAACATTTAGTATCAGAATGCTGTGGTGCAACTCCATGGCTCGGAGAAACAGAAAGCGAAAGATGTGGAGACTGCAAAGAATGGACAGAATTTATACCAGAAGAATGAGAGGTATAGATAAGTTGTGTAGATTTAACGAGCTTAGTAGGGGGTCTCAGATTGAGGCTCTCTACAATGAGCGTAATGCCACAATGAAAGCAGGTTATTATTATGCTGATGAATCTATCAACAGTTTATTTGAATTTGCCGAAATCGTAGGGAGCAAAGTAACCGACTTCAATATCAATTTCTACGACGAAACAAAAGAAAGTTACTGTAAGTTCAGAACTGTTTGGAAGTATAAAAATATAGATTGGTATGAGATAATAGAAAACCTATCTAAGACCGATGGGCTGTTCACCGGATACTTTGCAGATGTCCACCTATTTAGATGCCTCAGAGAGTGCGTTTATGAGGACAAGGAGCTTAACCCTAACACAATCCTTAAAGAGTGCTTTGGGGCTTGGCTGAGTGCCTGTAGGGAGGAAGCAAATGTGTATCTTAGTGAAGATTATCTACAAAATAAGTTTTTATCTGGAGACTTCTTGTTTCTAGAGGATGGGACTTACTTTTCAAGAGGGGATAATCCCCTAAGTTATTTAGTTTAATTTAAAACAATAAGAAAATGGAATCATTATTAAAACAACAACAAGAGAAACTTGCCAACATGGTGCAGTTTAAAACCCAGAACAAAAAGAAATTTGAGATGGGAGTAACAGACAACCATGATTCTTTTAAGTTCTTTAAGTACAACAGAGCTATTAATAAAGCTAATTTAAAGAATGTCAAGAAATCTCTCCAGAAGAGAGGTCAGATAATGCCAGTGCTGATAACCAAAGACTTTAAAGTTATAGATGGTCAGCATAGGGTAGTAGCTCTACAGGAGCTTGGATTGCCAATTCATTACACTATATGCTTTGATTACATAACCAATGATGTGGAGGAGGTTAATAACGTAGGGAAGAACTGGGACATCAGAGCAAGGGTAAATAACTTAGCCGAGCATGGAGATGTAAATTATATTGAACTTTTAAATATGTATAAAGAATGGGGTCATACATTTTCGGAAGGCACTATCAATGATGCTTTTTTTAAAACAGGTGTAAATTCATCTAAACCAATAAGAGAAAAATCATATACTATACATAAAAATCTTGGAACTGAAGTTTTAGAAAATGCTATAATCATGAATGATATTGTGCCTAAAGCAACTCAAAATAAATTTGTGAGAGCGTTAAAAACTGTTATGATAAGTAATACTAATTTCGATATAGATACTCTTAGATATAAAGCCGAGAACAGGAGATTAAATGTATATAACAATGAGGGTGAAATCAAAGATGAAATCATTGAAGTTTATAATTACCGCACCAGAGAAGCTAAGAGAATAAAATAAATTCAATAGGTGTAAATTCAATACCCTCAAATGTGAATTCAATACCCCCCAATGTGAATTCAATACCCCCTTTTTTGGGGGTTTTTTTATTGCCTATTTTACATAATTTTTAATATGTTAAAGTTTTGTTAAAATTGCCAGAATAGTTTTTTGGTTTACCTTTTTTTCTACTTTTACGGGTGAAACATTAATTGAGTATTAACTAAAATTTAAAACGATGCGAAAAAATTATTATGTATTTTACAACAGTGAAACTCAAAAGTTTGAGGTTATAGACTGCACCCACCACCAAAACCAACCAGTGGTTAAATCTTTTAGCTATGAATCCTCAGCCTATAAATTCATGAGTAAATTAAAATCAACTATTAACTAAAATTATAAAACAATGGAAAACACAAAACAACAAAACAAAGTAATTACAGTACTTGAAACAGTAAGCAAAATTTTACTCACGCTTATTTTTTTAGCTTTATTTACATTAATAATAAAACATTCATAAATATGAAAACAACAAAACACATTAAAGAACTATCGAGGGAACTCACAAAGAATGAAGAACCACAATATCGGGAAACATCAAAAGACTATATTTTGCAGGAACTCACCAGGATAAAAAATTCTCTTTTAAATGGTCGATTTTATGCGGGTGTTGTTTCTGTGAGTCGCTCTGGAATGAGCCGAAAAATAAAACTTGCCTACGTTTATAAAAATGAGCTTAGAACAATCAGAGACCCTCAAATTTTAAAACTCGCAGGGGTTAATAAAAATGGTAGTATTTCGGGCTGTGGTATGGATATGCTTTTTCATGCTCAATATACCCTATTTCATAACCTCCACACAAACTATAAAAAAGCTAATTATCAGAACAGATTAAAACCCTATAAAAACTATTAAGATGGAGCAAAGCAAAAAAGACAAAGTACTTAACCAGATTTTCAACAGTGATATTGATGGCATATTGGAAATCAAAGAAAATAGATTTAGTAAGTCAATTACTTACACTATGAAAAATGGCAAATTAGTAACAGTTCAAAAAACGTTTAATAATCTTTACCACTTTGATAACTACTATAATAGGTTATTAATGGCGGGGTGTGATATATTAAGCATGGAAAATAAATCATTAACTTAAATAAATAAATTATGGATATATTTATAACAAAAGTAAATCATGGTTATTTTGAGTACTCAACTATACATAAAAATATATGTGTTCGGCATTTATATGATACCAATAATAAAGCAAGAAACAAAAAGCATTTTAGAGAATATGTAAAAACCTATACTGATTATGGCAAATAAAATACAATTTGAACACAATAGAAAAAGTAAAAAGGAATTGAAAAAATTTATACTACTTGATAAAGTAGATGATGGATTTAATTATTTTTTAGATTACAGATTGGAAGAACTTAAATCAGATGACAAATATTATATAAAATCTTTTATGGATTATATAGAATGTTTAGAAACAAGAGTAGACAGATTATCAAAACAATTAAACAGTAAATAAAATTAAACCTTAATACTAATTAATTAAATTTAAGCGCACATTTAGGGCGCTTTTTTTATACCCTATATTTAGGTAAATGGTTGTAAATCAATAAAAGAGAATTAAAAAGAGGGTGAATGGGTGGCTTCCTATCCTCTCACACGCATTTTAAGGCACTTTTAAGAGCGTTTCACAATTAAATAAGGGTAAGATACCACTGAGATAATTTTAGAGCGTCTCAGAGCTTATTTTAGAGGACTCTGCCTATGTTTGACTTACTAGAGTATATTAGCCTACACTCTACACAAACAACAATCTCCAACTGCCACTTGGATTAGTCAGATACTTGTATTATATTGCAACGACTATGGCAAGAAAGCGCAAGGAGATGTTTATCGGAATCTACAGGAGCGACCAATGGAAGTGTTGTTCATGGTGCTTAGAGAACAATATAAAGGTGTCTTTAGTGCCGAAAAGATATAACCAAGAAGATTACCAAGTCGAAGTGAATTTATTTGGCGATATAACTAAAAGCGATATAAGATACTCACTTGAAGATGCACAAATGAAATATTGGGAGTTATATTGCTTTCTCCATGACAAATACAATCAAGATTCTCCACATGACTAATTGGCACTAATATATATATAGTTATTTTTTTATCATGTTATATAGCAAGATATACAGTAACACTGTATTTCACATTGTAACTATGTGTATATACAGAGTTACGTTATATAATGTAACACTATAGATATATAACTATATATATTAATATGCCATTTAGGCAGGTGCGGATTATTAAGGTACGTTTTATTGATTTTTAATTATTATATATATGAGAAAAAAGATTGAGTTAGAAGTTCCAACAACTCTAAATGATATTACTCTTGGGCAATACCAAAAGTACATTAAGGTATCAGATGAAAACGAGGGAGCAGATGAATTTCTAAATAAGAAGCTCATTGAAATATTCTGTAACATTACATTGCGTGATGTAGAACAGATACCGATGGTAGAAGCAGAGAAGGTTATAAATATCCTTGGAGAAGCATTTAAAGAAAAACCTAGTTTGATTAGGCACTTTAATCTTCTTGATGTTGAAATGGGGTTTATCCCTAAACTTGATGATATCTCACTTGGAGAATACATAGACTTAGAAAATACTATTTCTGATTGGCAACAAATGCACAAAGCCATGGCAGTGCTTTTCCGACCAGTTAATTTCAAATCTAAGGATAAGTATACCATTGCTCCTTACTCTCCAAATGAGGACATTCAGAATCTCATAAAAGAGATGCCGATGGATGTTGTAATGGGGGCGATGGTTTTTTTTTACGCTTTAGGGAAGGAGTTGTCTCTAGCTACCCTGAATTATATGGAGATGGAGATGCGGAAGAATCCACAGACCTCTCAGCTCAAGGAAACTTTAGCTCAAAGTGGGGTTGGTATCAGTCGATTTACGCAATTGCTAAAGGAGATGTCCTCAAATTCGATGACGTTACCTCACAAGAGCTTTTCAAGTGTTTAAACTATTTAGTGTTTGAAAAGGAGAAGAATCAATTAGAAGCTCAGATGATTAAAAAAGCTTATAAGAAATAATGAAGACATATTACAACCTTATTGACAATATCTACAATTATTTAATTGGAAACAATAATATCAATACCGTAACATTCGGTGATATAATGGAGGTAGACTTGTCCAAACAGACAATATTCCCACTTGCCCATGTTAATGTAAACGATGTCACTTTCGATGAATTTAAGATGACCTTTTCGATGAATGTTATAGTGATGGATATTGTAGATGAAGATAAAGACGATAAACAAGGGGTGGCAAAACCTCACTTGGGATTGGATAACAAACAAGATATTCTTAATTCAATGCTTACTGTTGTTAATGGATTGCAAAGCTCACTTCGTAGAGGTGGCATGGAAACGAATGACTTTGAACTTAATGAAGCTGCAACTGCGAGTTTGTTCGAGGATAGGTTCGAGAATCTGCTCACTGGTTGGTCAATGGTTATCAATATAGAAGTCCCCAATAATGATATGGCACTAATTAACGCTGATGGTACGTCATGTCTATAGTTGCTAAATTCAAAAATACAGATGCCTACATGAAATCATTCTCTAAGAGATTGGTTGAGCTTCTGCGTATTGAATTAGAGCGTAACAGAACAAGAAGCGGTTCAAGAGGCAGTTATAGTGGAAAAATTAATGATACAGGAGAATTAGCAAGAAGTCTTAAATCAATGTATCAAAAAACGGATTCAGGATTTTCATATGATATTCGAGGATTGGAATATGGTAAGGCAGTTGATGAAGGTAGAAAAGGTGGTAGACCTCCTTCTACAGATGTATTAATACCTTGGATACAAAGCAAACCTATAAGGTTAAAAGATGCAACTGGTAAGTTTGCTAAGGTTAAAGATAAACAGTATAGAATAAAGCAATTAGCATTTGCTATACAAAAGAAAATAAGAAGGGAAGGAATACGCCCTACAAATTTTATAGGGGATGCTATAGAGATTGCGATGCAACAAATAAATTCTATAGCAGAACCAATAGAAAAAGATATACACCTCAACTTAGATGAGATATTCAAAAGGGCAGGTTACACTAAAAAAGGAGACGATTATATAATAGAATAATTATGGCAACATCAACAGGCGAAGTAGAAAAAATAAATGTTAGGAGTCCGTATTACTTGACTGTAGACTCTCAAGGGTCACCATCTAGCGGAGAGCCAACACCTCCAGAATACGACCCTCCTGCAACAATAACTCAACCATTGGGGTGTGGAGAACAAATTAACATAGGAGAGGACGTAGGTATTCGAGTCTACGAAGTAGATGTAACTAATAGAAGTGGTTCTTTCACTGTAAATTTCACCATCAACATCCCTGTAAAAATCACACATCAATTAACAGAAGATTCGTCTCCCACAGTTGTAGGATATAAGGGTAATAATCAATATGAGCAACAGCTTCTTGATATGGAGATACCTGCTTCTGAATTAACTGGATTGAGTAGCGGAACAGCACAAGGTGGAATTCCAATTACAAGAAGTACAGATTCAGCTTCTACACTTACTATAACAGTAGAAGCTCCTCTGGCTACTGATGATTATCAGTTAATAATGAGTTGCCCTGACGAAACAGCAGCACCAGTATCTACATTTTCATTGCCTAGTTCAATACCTACTAATACTAATTTATTGAATGGCTCACAAACTCTTGGGATAGTCTTTCGTGGTAATTACACACATAGTTTCCTATCATCAGTATCTTTAAAGGTTTATATTAGTGGCTCTCTTGTAGAGACCATTAGCCCTGCTTCACTTGACATGGGAGGTGGCGATAATCCAACAATCATATTTAGTAATATCTCTGGATTAGATTGGGCTACAGGTTCTTTCCCTGACAATCCCAATTTTCAGACTCCACTAATTATAGATAATTCATCATTTATCTCTGGTGATAATAAGATAGAATTAGAGTTTAACTGGGATACGAGCTTGTGGAATAGTAATTTTCTTTTAGATTTAACATCTTTTTATAGAACAGGAATATTCAGAAATACAACCGCTAACGCATATCAGTTTGCGTATCCTTATTATCAAAATCAATTTAGTTTTTATGGAGCTACAGATAGATTCACTACAGAGGTTAGACAAAAGGCTATCGATAGGTTCTTTTACTACAGTTCTGGCGTAAGATATAGTTTTATTTATAACACAACAACAGGGAGAGTTTCTAATTCAACAGATACTAATAGATTAGATATTTTTGAACAAGATAATGCATTTTAAAAGAATAGAGTTTAGATAAAAAATAATCATGGCAACAATATCAAAAGCTAAATTAGAAATATATATATACACTGGCGTAGCAGGGGAAAGACCAAGCGACCCTCAATATACTCTAGAAAAAAGTCTAATTCCAGATGAGGAAATTATAGTTTTTGAGGTAGCTGAATTGGTGAAAGATTATATAGACGTTTACTTCAATGGGGATTATAGTTCTATAAAACAAACTGCATGGGTAGATTTTGTCATTACAAGAACTTTTAATGATGGTTCTGTAGATGCAATTCCTTTAGAGAAGAGGTCTTTAGCATTTCTTGGATACGGTGAATTTGAAGATGGAATAAATCCAACATTAAGTAAGGGTTTTTTGGCATCAAACACATATTTCTACGTTAAATGTGGAGAGAGAGCTTTTATACCAGTCTATGTATCTACAGATGGTGTTTATGAAGTTGAGTATCTAATAGAAGGAACGTCTATATCTAAATATGTTATTGGAGGGTCTGTTACAAATACAACAATAGATACGGATGAAAAAAGAATAAGCACAATAGACGATAATTATAGAATAAGCGAAGTTAGTGTAAGGACAGCCGATTCAGAAGGATTTCAAGAGCAAACGGAAGTGCCGCTAAATGCTGATGAAGTAAAAGTAACGCATCCTGACGGGACTGTAGAAACAAGATATATAAGATGTCTAGACGAATGTAAATACACTCCTCATAGAGTATCCTTCTTGAATAAATTTGGAGTGATGCAAGATTTGTGGTTCTTTAAACGTAGAGATGATTCTTTCGAAGCTGAAAGAGATGATTACAAACGTTCAATACTAAATATAGGGTCTACAGGGGTTTCTTATAGCCAGTATGACCATTCAAAACAAGCTACAGATGTTAGAGCATCAGAAATGCTTAAAATGAACACAGGATTCATTACAGAAGACCACAATGAAGTTATAAAACAACTCATGGTGACTGAACATTGTTGGATTCACCAAGATGGAGACATCACACCTGTAGTTCCCAAAACCACTTCATTCCAAGAGAAAAAAGAAGTGAATGAGAAGCTCATAAACTTTACAGTAGAATTCACTGTAGCAAACAACTATATCCAAGATATTAGATGATAGACGTACAGTTATATATTGACAAGAGTAGTGACGATAATCAAGAATATGCTAGGGTTGATTTATTCGAGGATGAATCTATGACGTTGATTTCTTCTATACAAGATATAAAAGACTTCTCTAAGATATTCGCTGACTACTCAAGAACATTTAAGATTCCTGCTAACGATAGGAACAATAAACTGTTTAAGCATTTCTATAACCCAGATGTCAAAGGATTCAATGGTGCTACTAAAAAATTAGCTAAAATACATTTGAATTATATGCCTTTTAGGGAGGGTTACATATACCTACAGTCCACAGAGATGAAAAATAACAAGGCGGCTAGTTATACTATTATATTCTATGGAGGTCTTATTAAACTAAGAGAGGCTTTAAAGGAAGAGAAATTAACCGCATTGGTTTCTAATTTAGATTCAGACTTAGAGAGGCTAACTTATAACAGTGCAACTGTAAAGGAAGGACTTACTAACGGTTTGTTTGGTGGGGATATTATATACCCTCTCATAACATCAGAAAAAAGACTATATCACGACTCTTCTTCTGCATCCCCTAATTATGATGGCAATATATATCACGATTCCTCATCACCAGATTCGACAAGAGGGGTTGCTTACACAGACCTAAAACCTGCAATAAAAGTAACTAAACTAATAGAGGCTATAGAATCTAAATATACCTTATCGTTCACAGGATTCTTCGATACTACACCACTGGATAATCTATATCTTTGGTTATCAAGAGAGAGTGGAGAGATAATAAATTATGGCACATCAGGAGAAATATCCAACAGCAAATCTATAA
>Ga0181421_1000050_pt1 | contig 28867 bp, 40 predicted proteins | sample 44SPOviralmetaG_FD_130146 | JGI IMG/M metagenome (GOLD analysis project Ga0181421, IMG submission 130146) | Marine viral communities from the oligotrophic San Pedro Time Series (SPOT) site, San Pedro Channel, CA, USA - 44 SPOT_SRF_2013-06-19 | ecosystem: Environmental > Aquatic > Marine > Strait...
AATATACACTCGTATTGGTTTGAAGCCCTTAAATAGCTTAAAAACGCTTTAGGATAAAATATAGAATAATTTTTTGTTTTTAAAGATAATTTTGTATATTTGTGTTGTAATCAGGTAATATGGTACAAGTAAATTTTAAATATGGATAATGTCAGAAGATTAACAGAATTAAAATCAATAGATGCTTATTTGGATTATCAAGCGGGTGTTGTTTATCCTCGATTTAATGTAGGACAACCCGATTTTCGTAAACCAATCTATATTAAAGAAGAAAATTTACCAAATGATTGGTATAAAAAATTATCTAATGATGATGCTTTTAGTATTTCAATGGCAAGAGTGCTTTCAGAAGATTTTGATGCTCATATTGGTATGATTAGATATTATAAATGTAAATAAATATGAAACAAGGAAAAAAAATAATCAAACACGAATTTGATATACCTCCACTACCTCTACACGAGTTAAAAAAGTATTCAGAGCATTATAACAACAATACTTTAAGCACAAGAATAAGTAAAACCTTAAAGAAAGAATTTGAAAAACAATGCTTTAAAAAAGGGAAATCATCTTCTACTTTGTTAAGAGAAATTTTAATTGCTTATCTAAAAGACAAAGGATTTCAAGAAAAAGCACATAACCATATTGCAAAATATGAGATTGACAAGTTAAAAGAAAGGATAGAGGTTTTAGAAAAAACTATCGTAAAAAATTAGAAAACAAAAATATGGGAATTATAAAAGTAACAACTTTAAACAAAGAGTTTGATAACAAAATAAATCTACTTCAAGAGAATGAAAGTTTTAGATTTAGATTTGAAGAAAATGTTTATATATTAGATTGCTTCCTTAAAGGAAAATATGGCAGTAATTATTCAGTAAAAAAAGATGATGATTCAACTTTAATGAGATTTATGAATATAAAAAAGATAACTAAAAACTATATTCATTGTTTTGATTACAATATATTTAAAGTTCGTTCAAGTTTTAAGTTACCCATAAAAGAAATAGAATTAATTTAAAATTAAAATTATGGAATGTGTAATATGTAAAAATGAAATAGAAGTGCAACCTAATGGATGGTCAGAGGGTCATAATGCAGAACCTATTAAAGATGGTAGGTGTTGTGATGAATGTAATTATACAGTAGTTTTACCATCAAGAATGGATATGTTGTTTATATAATTATTTTGATGAAAATATTAAATAATCTATTGGTTTCATATTGCTTTTTGCTTCAAATATTGTTGCTTGTTCTTTTATGTGATTGGATAGCAGATTTATTATTAATATAATTTTTATACTTTTTATATGATAAATAGTGGTAGAGAGTGGGATTGGCAAGAAAAAAAATTAAAAGCACAAGAGATTATGCATAAAATTCTTGTATTAAAAAAACTTCCATTGACAGTAAAGACAAAAAAAACAATCCAAAAATTACAACAAAATTTATCAGTTTTAGATGCAGAAAGTTCCACTAAAAAAAATTAAAAGTTATTTTGATAAAATTGTGTTTACAGATGATGTAATACAACTTGATAAATGCACAACTATAACTAATCTTGATAAGTTTTATAAATCGCATATAAGTATTTTTGAAGAAAAAAATAAAGTGAATAAAAGTATTTTAATGCCATATTATATGAGATTACTTAAATTATATTATTTATATACAGATGGTAAAGTACAGTAGAAAATTTTTAAGGTTTCTTGTTAAACAAAGACAATTAACTCCTTTAGAAAGGTTGGCAAATAGATTTGGATATATGGGTACTTCTTTTATAATGGTATCTCCATATCTTTTAAATGTTGATGATATTGGAGTTTATACTTATTTAATTGGTGGTGCTATATCAATACCCCAAGTTGCATTGGCTAAACAATGGAATTTAGTTTTATTAAACTGTAATCTTTTAGTGGGTTATGGTCTTTATCTTTTTAATTAAAATTATGGCTGATATTACAATGTGCGAGGGTGAGGGGTGTATAACAAAATTTACTTGTTATAGGTTTACTGCAAAAAGAAATGAGCATAGACAAAGTTTTTTTATGGAATCTCCTATTAAAAATAATGAGTGTGAATACTATATAAACCACGACCATTTAAAATAAATATAAAAATGACTAATAACCAATTAAATAAATTATTAGAGATTCAATATCTTAAAGGTAGATTAGATGAATTGTACAAGGGGTACGTTCCTACTTCAAGTACATCAGATAATAGAATGGTTGATGCAAGAATTTCAAAATACGAAAACAAACTAAAAGAATTAGATGTTGTTTCATATTATATTGATATGATTGAAAGAATGAATAGAAGATTTGCTAAAGAAAAAAGTAAAAGAAAAATGTTTAAATTATTAAACAAAATTAAAAACCTATTAAAAGATGAGGGCTTGAATAAGCATCAAAAACTTTATGATGAAATTGAAAATCAGTTAAAAACTTATAAATGAAAATTAATCATCCTATTGAACATCTTGACTTTAATACAATTAAAGAAATAACTGAATTTAAAAGTATTTTAGAAAAATCAGTTGAGAAAGCATTTAAAGAAAAATCTCCTATTGCAGAATTTTGGTATAACAACCACCATTACGTTATTAGTATAAATAGTTGGGATTTTACAATGGGTTATATTTATGGTTTAGAAGTTTTTTCTAAATTATTAAATGAGGAAAGTGAAACTAATTAAAATAAAAAGTGAAACTAAAGTGGAACTAAATTTTTGTTTATATAAGTAGTAGAAGTAGTTTTTTTCATTTCAAGTGAAACCGAAGTGAAACTTTTTTAACTCCCAAGTGAAACTATCTTGGGGGTTTTTTTTATTATAATAAACAAATTAATGCCTTAATAATTTTGTAACAAGCAATAATCTTTTGTAATTTGCAATAACAATTTATACAAGATGCAAAACACAAACACCAATGAAAACCCAAATCAATGGCAAAATGTAGATAAGCAACAATTTAAAGATACTGCCAAAAGGTTGCTCTCCGAAAACAACGGAAAATATCAAAATTCAACTCTTGCAAAAGACACTTTAGAACTATTAGGGTTTTCAACAGAAATTCATAAACTAAATGATAACGCAAGATTTTGTATTAGATATAATAAATCAAAATGGTTACAAGAACTTGAAATAAATAATCATCCATTACTTGCCGAAGAAACTCAAAAACTCGGCATACCTACTGATAAAGTAAAACACTATTGGCATAAGGGTAAACACTTTTCAATTTTTGTTAAAAATGAACAAGTTACTTATGAAGAAATTAGAAAAGATTTAGTTGCAGAACTAATACAATTCGCACCTAAATATCCTAAATTCAAAAGAACTCAACCAAAGGAAGGTCATTTGTTGGTAATTGACCCCGCAGATGTTCATATAGGAAAACTTTGTGAAGCGTTTGAAACGGGTGAAGATTATAACAATCAAATAGCGGTACAAAGAGTTATGGAAGGTGTTAAGGGAATACTTGATAAAACAAGTTCTTTTAAAATTGATAAAATACTTTTTATTGGTGGTAATGACATATTACATATTGACGTTCCTCACAGAAAAACTACAAGTGGTACTCCCCAAGATACAACGGGAATGTGGTATTCAAACTTTCTAATAGCAAAAAAACTTTATATTGATGTATTAGAATTATTACTTACAGTCGCAGATGTTCACTTTACATTTAATCCTTCAAATCACGATTATTCTAATGGATTCTTTTTAGCTGATGTCATAAGCAGTTGGTTTCATAACAATAAAAACATAACTTTTGACGTTAGTATTGCACATAGAAAAGGATTTAAGTACGGGATTAACTTAATTGGTACAACTCACGGAGATGGGGCAAAAGCACAAGATTTACCTTTATTATTAGCACAAGAATTTCCTAAATGGTGGTCGGATTGTAAACATAGATACGTTTATACTCATCACGTTCATCACAAAACTTCAAAAGATTTTATAGGTGTTACAGTTGAATCATTAAGAACTCCTTGCGGTACTGATAGTTGGCATCATCGAAACGGGTATCAACACAATCCAAAAGCAGTAGAGGGTTTTCTTCACCATAAACAACACGGACAAATAGCCCGTATTACTCATTTGTTTTAATCATTAGTGCCTTAATTAATATACCGATAGATAAACAAACCAAAATTAAAGTTTGGGATTTTCTATCATCTAATAATATTGGTAATAGAGATAAATTCAATGGAAATAAAGAACAACAATTTGTAGGTTTATTAGGAGAAGTAAAAGTAAAGGAATATCTAAATTTAGACACAACTCTTAATGTGGGTTTTGATGGGGGATATGATTTATATTACAAAGGTTTTAAAATTGATGTTAAAACAATGGGGAGAACTGTTGCAGTAAAAAGTAACTTTGTAAATAATTTTGTTTCACTACAATTAAAGTTTGATTGTGATGTTTATATTTTTTGTTCTTTGAATAAAAAAAACAATATATTGACTATATGTGGTTGGGTAACAAAAGAAGAATTATTAGATAGGTCTAAATACTATGAAAAAGGAACTGTAAGAGTTCGTTCTAACAATAGTCAATTAATTTTACAAGAAGCAATTTATGAAATTGAGAACCATAAATTAAATAAAATAGAGGATTTAATATAATTCATTTAAAAAATAATTTTTTGTTTTGTGAAATAAATCATATATTTGTAATGTAATCAAAAAACAGAAAATATGATACAAGTTGCAATGGTTGATGTACAACCCGAAAAAACAATGGAAAATGCAGTCCAAGACCTAATTCAATTTAAAACAGTTAAGGATGGGAATATTGGGCTTGAAACACTTTATAAATTAGTTGATTGTAATTCTCGAATGATTGAGAGGGTTTGGTTAGGTAATTTAAAAAACAAACAAGAGTTACATTTAATACTTGATGAAGAAGGAACTTTTGGTCAATGGTCAAGAGGTATTAAAATCAAAAATAAAGATGGTTATGAACATCAAATATTAGGTAATTGTGTTTTTGTTAAAGCAACTCCTGATGGAGATTGGATAGGTTGGGAAAATGAAGTAGAAATGGCTGATGATATAAGGGATTATATCTACTCAATAAAACTTTTTGATTTAATTGAAAAAGAATAAGTTTAATAATTTAGAAAAACTAAAGCATTATGCTCAATCAATGCGTAATGCTTTATCATTTAATAATAATAAAAAGAAATGGCAAAAATCGAAATCGAAGTTACGAAAATCAATAAAATCCTCATTGAAAGAGGATTAACACAAACTGATTTGTATGAACTAATTAAGTCCAATGGGAATGAAATTGGTAAAGATAGAATCAATAGGATTGTGAATGGTAAATTAACTAATTACCATACTAATACTGCAAAAATTTTAGCAACCGCTTTAGATGTTTCTTTAGATGATATAGTTGATTAAAGTCAATGCTTATAAAATTCTTGAATATATTATATAAGAAGCCGAAAGATTATCAGATTTTTTGGTTGTATATTTTAGGTCAAATTATTGATGGTAAACAATCTTTTGTTTCAATCAATGAATTGAAAAAAGTATTTGGATTTAATAAAACTAAATTTTATAGAATATTACGTTTTGGCTTACCTTTTTTTAATAAAAAAAACAATGGAGTTTTTATTGATTTAAACAATGGTATTTTAATTATTGAAGTTATTAGAAATTCAAATAAAGTTCAAGAGAAAAAACCTATTGAAAATAATAAGGAAATAATTAGAAATGTAATTGAATTTTTAAATAGTAAAACCAATAAAAACTTTACCACAAAAAGTAGTAAAACAATTAGTTGTATTAATTCAAGAATAAAGGAAGGTTTTATTGAAAATGATTTTATAAAAGTAATTGAAATTAAAACTGAAAAATGGTTAGGTACTTCAATGGAAGAATATTTAAGACCCATAACTTTATTTGGTAATAAATTTGATAGTTATTTAAATGAAACAAACAAAATAAATAAAGGGAATGAAAGGTTTGCAAAAACACAATCCGCAGTTGATAAAGCTAAACAAGTCGATTGGTTCAATCAAGGGTAGATTTAGTAAAGATAAAATTGAAATATATCAAGCGTATTATTCATTAAAACGAATAAAACAATTTCAATCAAATGATGAATTAAAACCATTGATTGATTTAATTGGTAAATGGAGATTCTATATTGGTGTTAAAGAGGAATTAAGTCAAGAGGAGTTATTTATGAATGTAAACTTCATAAGAGAAAACTTTTCTGAATTGAATTTAGTTGATATTAATCAAGCAATTAACCTATCTATTAAAGGTACATTAAATATTGATGTAGAGCATTATCAAAGTTTTACTCCCTTGTATATTTCTAAAATATTAAATGCTTATAAAAAGTATAAAGGTGAAGTTATATTTGGTATTAGAGATACAATTAATAAAATTGATAATAAACCTAAAGAAATTTCAATTCAAGACCGAATTGCTTTAACAAGGGGAAGTTTAAGTGTTTTATATGAAAAACGTAATGATAATAATTTTTATGATTATGGTAATGTTACTTATGATTTCATTAAAAAAAACAACTTATATCCAATAACAAAAGAGTTGGTAGAACAAGCTATGGTTTATGGCAAAAAACAAGTTGCTTCATCAATTAAAGATTCAGCAATTACTGATGCATTAAACAATACAAATAAATTTGTAAAAGATGCAAGACAAAAAAAGGAATTTAATATAAGACAAAATGCGAGAAATTATGTAGTTATTCAATGGCTTAAATCATTTGAGCAAAAACAATTTGACGAATTTTTAAAAACAATTAATGAAAAAATGATATAAATTTATTATTTTTGTAAATAACAATTATTCTTTATGACAATAGAAGCTAAAATTTTCGACCTCAATATTCAAGATAAAATAGTAGAGGTTGTAGTACGCAAAAAAAAGGGAGATAGGATTTTTCCAATATGTTTTATTGGTTTTTCAAAAACAATACAATCTGTTAGAGATTTAGGTATCGAAAAAACTGATAAGATTAAATTAGGTTACACCCTTTCAAGTAAAAAATATACTGATAAAAACGGAATAGAAAGATACTCTACTTCTGCTATCATTGATTGGATTGAACTTATAGAGAAAAACGCATCTACTCAAACAGAAGTAATTTTTGTTGAAAAAGAAACGGGTGAAATTTTAGAAGATGCTGACATTATTGACGATAACTCTCCTTTTTAGAAAATTTAAAAAACAAATCAAGGATGGAATATGTAGATTATGGAAATCCCGCATACGATGATGATTATGAGAATGAATGTATGCATTGTGGTAAACCGATAGAGAAAAAAGGTTATTGTAGTAATAATTGTTTTGATGCGGATATGTTATGAGGTTTGCAGTTGGTATTCCCACTATAAATCGTGCTGATTTATTAAATGAATCATTAGAAAAATATTTTTTTGATTTTCCCAATGCTGATATTTTTATTTTAGACAACGGGAATCAAGAAATAATAAAAAGAAAAGAAAATTTTAAAATATTTAGAACCAATAAAAATTTTGGTGTTGCAAAATCTTGGAATTTTTTATGCAAACAAGCGTACAAAACTGTTGATTATATTTTAATGTTAAACGATGATATATATTTGGGAAAAAATCAAAAGGATATTTATAAATTTATTAAACGCACTTCATTTGATTTGGTACACGGGGAAAAGCATTTGTGTTCTTATATACTACCGAAACGCATTTTCAAGGAATTTGTATTTGACGAAAATTTTTATCCCGCATACTTTGAAGATAATGACTTTAAATATAGATTATTACTTAAAAAGAAAAAAATAACCTCATCAAGTTTCTTAAACCCTGAAATTTATAGAAATTCACAAACTATAATGAAAGACCGAAGTTTAAATGATAAGTTTATGGATAATCAAGAATACTATATTAGCAAATGGGGTGGATTACCCAACGAAGAAAAATATATAAAACCATTTAACGAGTAAATATGAAAGAAATTTTAGATTATATAGAACAATCGGCTATTTTGCAAAGAAATAAGGCATTATTATCTTTAACTTTGCTTTATAATAAATCAGTTGGTATTGGCGACCATTCAACAGAGGACTATTATAGAAATATAGATGAAGCATTTGATATGTTTTGTCAATCAGAGGAAAAATTAGAAAATTTGAAAAAACTCAAAGACATTTTAAAAGATTAATATATGCCGAGTGTTGAAGATATACTGAATAATATACGGACAAATCAAGGAGATTTATACGGACAACTTTTGTTTATTGAAAGATTAATAAAACAATACAATTTAAAAACTGTTTTTATTAATTATGAAAACGAAGGTTTCTTATGTAGTTACATTAAAAATAATTTTTCTAAAATATCTTTTAACTCTATCAATGAAAAACACTTTGGGGAATTTGGTAATTTTGATAATATTAAATTTATAAATAAACCATTTGAAAAAGTAAACATACGAGAATATGATTTGATGCATATAAACTGCAATCATAATTTTGAAGATTGGACTTCATACATAAAAAGAATAATAAAAGACGACCCACAATTTATCGTGCTTTCAAATACTAAATTAAACCCTACACAAACAGAACAGATTATTAAGTGCATCTATAAAAAGAAATATGAGATTATAAAAATCTTTAAAGATTATTATGGGTGTGTAGTATTTAAACTTGTAAAATAATATGTTATGAATAAATTAAAAAACCTTAAAGAGTGGAAAACAACTTTAATTGGATTAGTATGCTATGTAGTATCGTTTTACTATTTGATAGAGGTTGAAAATCACAATATGTATGTATTTACCATTTTACTAATTTTCGCAACGCTTATGCTTTTTTCTGCGGACAGTTTGGTGGGTTCATTAACTAACTTTTTAAAAAATAACGAGGACAAAAAATTATAGGGATGATTTATATATCAAAGCGATTAATACAGAAGTTTTATAAGAATTGGTTTTATGTTTTACTTATTTTTTTGGTCGTTCAAACAGTTGATTCGTGTGAAGGTCATAAAAAAATTGAATCCTTAAATTCTGTTATTCGTAATCTTGATATTGAAAACCAAAAATTTAAAACTGACTTTAACAAAAAAAATGAAAAGGTTACAAGTCAAGCACAAATAATAATTTCTCAAAAAGAAGCTATTAAAAACGGATTAATTGAAATAAACAAACTCAAAAAAATAAAATCTAAAGTAAAGATTGTTACTCAAACAAAAGTAGATACTGTTTACATCGAGTATTACAAAACAGTAATTGATTCTCTTAATGAAAAACCTTTTGATTATAAAAATTATTTTGACTATAAAGAACCTAAAGGGTGGTATTCAATTAGTGGATATGCAACAAATCTTGGAATAGGAATAGATAGTTTAAGGATTAAAAATGATTTTTCGATTTATATAGCTGACAAAAAATTAAACATTTTTGGAAAATCAAATCCCGAAGTTATACTACTTAATAAAAATCCCTACACAGAAACTATAAAGATGCACAATATCGTTATAAGATACGAACAACCTTTTTACAACAATAAATATTTGTGGGCGGGTTTAGGATTTGTGGGCGGTGTGCTTCTTGCCAAATAACACAAATGAAGAAAAAATTTATAAACCTATTATACTACGGAGATTTTGACTGTACAACGGGCTTTGGAATGGTGTCAAAAAACTTAATTGATACTTGGTCAAGTGCTTTAAAAGATAATGGTCTAATTAGCGTCTTTGCAACAAATAATTACAAAACCGAAGCATATAACTATAAAGATAATGTTTATGTAATTCCCGCTATGAATACAAGAGAACAAGGGGATGATGATATATATGCAAGAAAATCATTTTTAAAATTATTGTACAATGGTAAGTACACGCATCTTTTTTGTTTAAATGATATTGAAGTTATAAATGCTTTAAAGCCACATTTGGAAGAAATAAAAAAGCAAAAAAGAATAGCAAACAAACCAAGTTTTAAATCTTTAATATATTTTCCTATTGATTCAACAGTAAGGGAAAAAGATGTAGATGTTCTTTCGTTTTTCGATAAGAGTTTTACTTATACTGAATATGCAAGAGAAATTTTAAAACCTCTTTTATCAAATTCAACTTATAAGAAATTATCAGTTATACCTCACGGAACAAACACAAAAGAATTTTATCCTATTGAAGAAAAAAAAGAATTAAAACATAAATACTTTTCATCGATTACCGATGATTATTTTATTTTTGGTAGTGTAAATAGAAATTCTGCTCGTAAAGATTATGGAACTCTTTTATATTGTTTTGCTGAATTTAAAAAGCAAAATCCTAAATGTATTATTTATTTACATTGTAATCCAAAAGACCCATTTGGAATTGATATAGAGAGATTGTGTGAAAGATTAGAACTTGAAATAGGTAAAGACGTTTGGCTACCTAACAACTACAATGAGAATAAAGGTTTTGATATAACTGAATTAAACGAAATTTACAATACGTTTGACTGCTATATAACAACTACAACTGCGGAAGGTTGGGGATTGACTGTAACGGAAGCTATGGCAACTAAAACACCCGTTATATGCCCCATACATACATCTTTAACAGAAATTACAAATAATGGAGAGTTAGTTATCCCAATAAACATACTGCACCCTATTGTTTACACAAAGGATTACGAAAAAATACGTTTTAAATCAGATATTGGAAACGTAATAAGGGCTATGGAATTTGCGTTAAATAAAGACAAAAAAAATTTAGCCACCCTATCATACGATAAGGTGGTAAAATTAAATTGGAAAAATATCTCTTTAAAATTTTTAGAAACTATAAAGAGAATTTAAATTACTTTACTTTATAAGCGATAAAAACGAGTAGTGCAATTTGAATTACATTATGCACATTGTTTCCGCCTAAAAAATCTGGACTTTTAATATCAAACATAAGTTTTGATTTTAGATTATTAAAAAATTATTATTCTTTGCAACAAAAATACCTATTTTTATTATCTTTACAAATAAAATTGCTAATAACGACTAAAAGCAATAAATGAGAAAGAAAATAGAAAACTATAAAAGATTGGAAAGAAAGATTGGCATACTTGAAGAATTATACGAAAGAGAATATATAGATTCAAACGAAAACATTGTTTTAGCTGATGGGTTTGAGAACGCAATAATTGGTGTTGCTGATTCTGTTCCTAAAAAAATAGTTTATGATTATTGGGTTTGTTTAGATATTCTTATTAAATCTGATATGGATTTAGATTTTGATACTGCCCTTGAATGGTTAGATGCTTTTTCTCTTATAAATGAAAAAAAAGGTAAAAACTTTCCCGTTTTTGTTAAAACACTAAAACCTAAATTAAATTACTCACCTGACAATTAAATACAATAATTTTATTGCAAAAAATAATTTTATTTTTTTTAATTATTTTTTTATATTTGTAAGTTGTCTTTAAAGAATATTCTATGGCTACTTGGAAAGAAAAATACAATAAGAAATACGGGTATGAAAAATCTAAATCAAACTCACTTTCCGACATTGCTAAAGATACGGGGATAAGCAAAAGAGGGCTTCAACAAATTTATAATAAAGGAATTGGTGCATATAAAACCAATCCACAATCTGTACGACCAAACGTAACATCAAAAGAGCAATGGGCTATGGCTCGTGTTTATTCTGCGGTTATGGGTGGTAAAGCAAGTAAAGTAGATGCTAAAGAACTTAAAATGCAAATGGGTGGAAAAACAGAAAAAATAAATTGGTCTGAATATTATAAACAAGGCGGTCTTACAGAAAGCATTATGTCAGATGAAATGCAACAAAGGTTATTTGACGAAAATGGTGAAAGAAAAAATGATTTAGAATCAATAGAGGTTTTAACGGATTATGTTAATTCATTACCTCAAACAAAATCAATTTATTATAATGAATCTACTCAAAAATATAGCCCCAAAAGACAAAAACTTCACAGAGAAATTATAAACGAATTTAAAGATGATTTAATTTGCGTTGAATCCGATGAACCTATTGCAATTTTAATGGGTGGTTCTCCCGCAAGTGGCAAATCTACTTTTTTAAGAAAGTATGCACCTTATTTATTATCAGAGGAATTATTAAGAATAGATGCTGATGAGGTAAGGTCAAAACTTCCTGAATACGAAGGTTGGAACGCATCTCAAACACATTTAGAAACTAAAGACATTGTAAACACTTTACTTTCAGATAGAACAATCGGGCTTCCTTGTGAATTTGATTTAATTTATGATGGTACAATGAACAATACAAAATCGTATTTACCATTAATTGATTTATTAAGAAAATTGAACTACAAGATATTTGTTGTTTACATAGATAATGTTCCAAAAGATGTCATTGTAAAAAGAGCATTAGAACGCTATAAAAAAAGTGGTCGTTTTGTTCCACTCGAAGTTATTGATGATTTCTTTGATAAAGGGAAATCAGCTTTAAACGAAATTAAAGAAAAGGTAGATGGATATATGATTGTTGATGGTGGAAGCAATGATTATAGAATTATAGAAGAAAAAGGGATTAAACTGCCACAAAATAGAGTTTATTCTCAACTTGGTTATTCTATTGATGAAGAACAATTTAATAGAAATGACTTTTATAAAGGATATTATGAAAGATTAAGCCCTTCTAATTTTGAAGTAAAACAAAAAGGCGGTAAAATACAAATCGACCTACCAAGAATGGCAACAAGCCACGATGGTATTGATGAGGTAGATGCTATTGCAAGTGGGGTGTTTGAAAAAGGTGGAGAAACAGATTTCAACCCCGATGGTAAAATAAAAGATAAAATTGTTCACGCTTCGGGTCAAGCGGGTGGTATGCTCGTTGGAAAAAGACATAGTAAGGGTGGAATCAAAGCAATAAACAAATCTACGGGGCAACCTCTTGAAATGGAAGGCGGTGAAGTTGTTATTACAAGAGATGCAGTTTCAGATAATAAAAAGCGAAGTTTCAATGGAAAAATGATGACTAACCGACAAATTCTTTCAGCTATTAACGAAAGTGGTGGTGGTGTTTCATTTGCAGATGGTGGTCAAGTTCCAAACGATGTTCAATTCGACTGCAATGCCGAGTATGAATATGGTGGAAAAACTATGTGTGGTAAAGATTTAGCTTATGCTTTGGGTGGAGTTACAAATTATTCTAAAGATGGTAATGACGTAATAGATGTTTTTTTAGAAAAATCTCCTAATGAAAAATATTTTGGCGATTTTGATGATTTATTAGTAAACGGAAAAGTTATATCAAAAAATAAATTTAACCCATATATTAAAGATAATATGGTTATTCTTGATAGCGATTATGATTGGTTGGCTATTAAAAAAAACAATACTGTTGAAATTGGTTTTGGATATGGTTCAAGTGGTCTTATTGATGATATTCAATATTTGATACAAGAAAAAGCAATACAAAATGGATTAGATGTAAAAGTTGATGTATTAAAAAGATTAGCATCAAATAATAAATATTATATTAAAAATGGACTTATCGCATTAAATCCTAATTATGCTTTAGGTGGTGTTACAACTGCAATAGTTACCGACCCAAATGAAGCAATGGCTGATTTACAATCAACCTATGGCTTTGGAGATGTGTATGATAAAGGCGGGGAAGTCAATGAAGCCTATGTAGATTTTATGAACAAGGACAAGGGCTTTAAAGTTGAAAGAAAATATTTTAAAACTTATAGAGATGCTGAAAAATGGGCAAGAAATGAGTTTGACAGATTTAATCCCGATATGATAGGTTATACGGAATATGAAAGACCTTTAAGCAGTTATGCTAATGGTGGTACAACTGATGATGAAATTTTTGATAATGCAAGAGAAGAACTTGGGGAAGAATATCTTGAAAATTTAGATAAGTTTGCAGAAGGTGGTCAATTAAGTCCTGATGAATTTCCCGCTAAATTAGATGTTGAAGAAACTAAAAAACAAATCAAAGAACCGAAAATATATGAGGAAACTTTTGAGATGAAGTTTTTAAAAGATAAAATTCAAAATATGCGTAAGATTTATAATCTTAAAAAAGCAAATTTATCTGAACTTGAAAAAGGTATTGAATTAAGAAAAATAAGGAGATTTGAAATCAAATTAGATGAACTGAAATTAGAGCAAAAAAGTTTTGATGATATTTTAGATTCTATTATAGATTCTTCATTAGTAGAATTTGGAAATATGGATATTGAAAGAAAACTGACAAAATCAAAATCAATAAATGGAAAAACATCTGAATTAACCAAAAAAGAGCAAGAAGCAGTAAAAACACAAAGTTTTATAGATTGGTTTGGAGATTGGCAATTAGCTTATGAAAATAATAATTACGAAGGTGTTTCAAAAATTATAAACCCAACAACAAAAGAACCATTAGTGGTGTATCACGGAACAAATAAAAAGTTTGTTTCTTGGGAAACATATACAGAAAATAACTTACATTATTTTTCTAAAAAGAAAGAGTTTGCAACGTGGTTTGCAGAGTATTCAAGTTTTAGAGGTGATGATGCTTTTATTAAAGGAGAGGGCATTAAAAAGGATAACTTTACAGATGGAACTTATGTTTATTCTTGTTTTTTAGATATTAAAAACCCTATTGATTTTGCCCCATTTGGTGTAGAAGCAGTACCTTTTAATAAATTGTTAGAATACGTTACTGTTAAATATGATATAGATTTAAGCAAAATTAAGGGCTATGAAAACTATAAAAATTTAACTACGAAAGTTTATACTTGGCGACTTATAAGACAATGGCAAAATTTTAATTTATACATAAGAAATAATACTCCTTTTGATGGGTTTAGTTTTTATGAATATATACCTGATTCGCAAAAAAGAGGGTTTGAAGATGCTTCACTATGTTTTACTGCATTTAACTCAAATCAAATCAAATTCACAACTAACAATTCATTTACAAAACAATCTGCGGATAGTAGATTAGAAGTGGGTGGTCTAATTTTTTAATATGGGAATTATAATAAGTAATCTTGAAACAATAACGGGTCAAACTAATTTAAGTTCAGGTGTCAATAATATCAATGATGCAGAACTTTTGGTTATGACATTACCACAAACAACTAAAGAATCTCTTTTAAGAAATTCAGGATTGGATGTAGGTACATCAGATTCGCAATTAACAAATTTAATATATCAACAAGAGGTAGAAGGTATAGTAGAACCTACTGTTGAAATTGAGCCAATAGATGTTGAAGGCATTAAGCCATTTGAAGATGATAGAGAAGGGCAAGGAGTTGGTCAAAGCCAAATTGATGATGATTTAGAGCAACTTTTAAACAACCCTGATTTTAAAGGGGATGGCGATGGTGAAGATAGCGATGACGATGGTCAAGGTGGAAGCGGAAGCGGTGATGATTCAGATGATGATAATGATGATGATGGTCAAGGTGGAAACGGAAGCGGAAGCGGTGATGATTCAGATGATGGTGAAGATGAAAGCGGTAATGGTGGAAGTCCACCACCATTTGACCCTTCAAAATTTGAAGAACAAAGCGAAGAAGAAAAATTACAAGAAAAAATTGAAAACGAATTACTACAATTTGGCTATCAACCACCTTATTTTTACTTGACACAAGAAGTTTTAAGTGCGGGTAGCAAAGGTGTAAAAGAGGAACTTGAATATGTAACTATATATAAAAGTTTTGAAAAAACAGATGGTGTAACATTCTTTGAAATTTCCATAAAACCAAAAAATGATGCGTTTGAAAGTCTTAAACTATCTGCTACATTTAAAACTGATGTTATAGTAATTACTTGTGCTTATGAAGATAAAAACAAAGATGGAAAAACGCTTTATAGTAAATATATTGAATCACAAAAAGCTACGCTTTCAAATTTATTCAACAAAGCATATTCAGAAGCAGTAAATGAGTTCAACCAACAACTTATAAAAGAAGCAGAAAAAAATCAACAATTCATTGAAAATATAAATAATTAATTATGGCTTTAACTAAACAAGAATTAGAACAGAAAATACAAAATGAAACAGACCAAGTTTTGTTAGATGCTTATCAAGAAGAACTTGATAGGTTAATTGCTTTAGAAAACGCTGATGATGATTTATCGGAAGATGATGTAACTCAACTTGTAAATAAATTGAGTTCACAACTTGATAAAGCAGTACAATCTGTAAATATACAAGATAATAAAGTTCGTGATATTGTTTCGGATGAAATTAAAACAACCAAATTTGGAATCAATAATCTTAAAAAAGATGTAGTTGAGTTAATAGGAAGAAGCCAAACTGTTACTCTTGTAAATTTTCAAAATATAAAAGCCAAAACCGAAGGTGGTAAAGTAAGAAGAATTTTTGAAGTTATGCTTTCTGATGCAGAAGCGGGTAATAACGTATATCTATATGGTGGTGCGGGAACGGGAAAAACTTACATATCGGGTCAGATTGCAGATGCCTTAAATTACAAGCTAATAACCCTGAACTGTAACCAATTCACGGGAGAACTTCAAATTGTTGGTGGTCAAACCATTGAGGGCTATCAAGAGGGAAGATTAACACAAGCATTTGGAAATTTAGACGAAGAAGGTCAAAAAGGTCTTGGTATAAATCCTGATAATGGAAAACCTTATAGCGGTGCATTACTTTTATTAGACGAATTACCAAAACTTGACCCAAACTCTGCGGGTGTTTTAAATGATGGGTTGTCTAAAATAAAAGACCCCTTAAAATTAAAAATGATTGATGGTCAGCCAAAATTAGTACCACCATATATAATGAATGGAAGGGGTGAAAGAGTTGATAAAGGAAATATTTTTGTTATTGCAACGGGTAACTCAAAACTTAATGAAGCAGATGCAGATTATGAAGCGAATTTTAAGCAAGATTTATCACTTCAAGATAGATTTGTGGGTAGCACATATCAACTATTAATTGACCCCGAATACGAACTTACTCAAATTATGAGTGGAATTATGGTTGAAATGCAAGGTAAAAAAATGATTTGCAATTTTGCCTTTCTATTTAATTTTCTTTTCAAATTAAGAACTGCAATAGAAAGTAGAGATAGGTATTCATCAAGAGCATTTGTATCAACAAGGGCTATGGTTTCATTGCGTGATACTTATATTGCTTATAGAATTAACCTTGCACAAAAGAACCCAATACCAAACGCTAAAACATTACAAGAGGGTATTGAATCATTTTTAGATTTATTTACTCGTTCACAAAAATCGGAATTGGAAAAAGATGTTAATGTAGATGAGTTTTTCAAACTTATAAACACTAAAAACAAATTACCATTGGATAAACTTGATAGTGATTTAGACATTACGGAAGCAGATGCTTTAATAAAAGCAGATAAAACTAAATATGAAGGAGTAATTAGATAATGGCAAGATATTCAAAAATATCGAATTTAAATTTGTCTTTGATAGGTTTTAGCGAAAACGCAAGAACCTTTATTGAAAAAGGTACTGAAACCTCAACTCAACAAAACAAACTATACAGAACCGAAACTCGACTTACAGAAGGTGGTGGTGGTAGTAGTGATTTAGGAGTTAATTTTTGGGGTTATAGTTCTGATTCAAGCGAATCAGTAGGTGAACAATTTGAATTAGATAATGTTTTTGGTCAGTTTTTCTATCCACCATTATTATCATTAGTTGATGATTTAATTTATGAAGCCGAATCCTCAATAGATTTAGGCGGTGATTTACAAAAAGCACGAATAAAATATTCCTCAATACCAAAAGGAATGTTTGATTTTAGTAAAGCATCAAAGGGTTTAATAAGACCCGTAGAATATTATTGCATTGAATTAGATAAAATAGTAAAAGCCGATGATGTTTATAATGAAAAGGTAGGGGGGATTAAAACATTTTTTATAAAAAATGGAAAAGATGTTTTGGTGTGTGAGCCAAGACAAGAAGGAACAACAGAGATGTTAAAGACGTTTCCTAACAAGTTGAAGAAATCATATTTAGGAAAATTGAATTTGTATGTACCCGAAAATATTTTAGGAGAAAAAGTTACTAAAATGGGAAGTAAACGACTTCGATTCACCTCAACCGAAAAAAAGGTATATGCTTACAGAGAAAGAATGGGTGGTGGAGTTGCACCATTTGTTGATTTGTATATAAACAATAGTGGTTATCACGGAACGACAAGTTCGGGTAGATTTTTAAAAGCATTACCATCTTTAATGATAGCAAAATTATTAGAACAAGCGGGTGTAAGAACAAGAATTTGGTCAGGCGAATGGAGTACATATTATAATTCAAAAAGAAATGCTTATGTGCAAAATTCTTTAATTAAAGAATATGGTGAACCTCTTGATTTAAACAAAATTGGAGTAATCGTTGCTGATAGTAGATATTTTAGAGGTTTGGGTTCTAATGCCAAGTTTGGTTATTTTTATGATTTGCAAAACTTTTGGAAGCAAAAAGATAATTCTTTGCCGACACTAACCGATTTAAATTGGGGTTCTTCTTCTCCAATGAGTGAAGAAGAAGCAAGAAATTTTATGAAATATGTAAGAAACGCATATTATGAATATGATAAATTAGGATTGGTAAAGCCAACACAAGCAAGTAAAAACTTAATGCTTTATTTGACTTCTCCTTTTCAGGGTAGTGAAGTTTGGTATGATTTTAAAGATAAAGATGGTAAAACGTATGAACCAAGTGAAATCAACAGTAGAATTTCAGGTGGTGCGATTTCATATTTCACAAATGATGGAACAGTTGTATTTCAATCCTTTAAAGATTGGGCTAAAGACAGAGTTGTAGAATCTTTTAACAGAAATTTAGATTATATTTCTTTAATGCTTTCAAAAAACCCTAAAGGTGTTATTTCAAGAGTAAGAAATAGAGAATTAGAATCTAATCTTGAAAAAGGCGAAAGTTCTGATGAAGCCACAGAAAATGCTGATAAATATTTGTCAGAAACACTAATTGGAGATGTTTTTAAAAATTTAGATTACACTAACAACGATGAGAAAAATCCAAACATACTTCAAAAAACATATATGTCAAGTCAATCAGAAGTTCAAGATGGAGAAGAATTAAGACGAAATTTGATTTTAATGATAAACGAACAAATTAAAACACCTCGTTATAAATCAACACAATAATTATGGCAAAAGAAAAAATAATTTTATTAGAAGGCGATAACTTAATTTATACTTTAGGTGCTATTTCTGATTCTTCAAATGACGTAATGACAATCGAATTTCCTCTTTATAAGTCAGGTGGTTCTTCTTCTTTCAAACAAAAAGACCTTGTTGCACAAATGTTTGATAAGGGATATTTTAATTTACTCACAAGATTTGAGATAAGAAGCGTTAGAGATTTAAAAAAACTAACTCAACCCGCACAACCATATAAATTAAAAATAGGAAGTTCGGTGAGGTATGAAAACAATTCTTATGAAGTTATTGGATTATTTTATAACACATTTGCACAACAAAATATAGTAAGTCCTATTTTGTTTAATCCTACTGATTTAATAAATGATGTAAAATCTTTATTATTTGGGTTAAAAGAAAATGACGAAATAAATCAAATAATTAATGACAATTTAAATGAAGGTAAGTATTCAAACAATGTTGTTTTTCCTTTTTTAGCAAGTGTTACAAATTATAAAAATTATTTAAGCAATGTTGTTGAACCACCATTTACTACTCTTGACAGTATTAAAGTAGAACAAGAAAAAACAAGTTCAGGTGGAGATGAAATAATACCCTTTGAATTTCCAAAATTTGAAATAGATTTTGAAAAATCAATAAGAGATTCAAAGCGTGTTTATAATAATGTTAAAGAGTTGGATAAACTATATACGGAGAATGATTTTGAAGATTTAAATGCAAATTCTTTTTATGAAGTATTTGCAAAAAGCAAACAATTTCAGAATGTGGGGGTAATAAAAATAAATACTAATTATATTATTAAAAAAGACACAAAATTTAATTTACCTTATAATTACACAAAGCCTTTAGATAAAATGGATGAAGCCAAAGATTTATTGTTTGATACCCCGCAAGGAAAAATACCACCATTAGTCAAAATAGTTTCTTCTCAAATAAAACAAACTATTGGTTCAAACAATTTAGACAACATAAATGAGATGTTGCTTTTCGGTGTGCTTAATAATGGAAATGATGAGGGTTCTATGGGTGAAGCCGAGTCCTTTTATAACATTTTATTTCAAAATGAAACGACCTATATTGGTTTTGAAGAAGAAATTAAGGGTGGAGATTTTTACAGTAAAATACCATCTTTTGCCAATTCATTTGTTGAAAGATATTCTAAAATTTTAACACTTCAAGAGGATTCTTATTACGGAGATTTTTTTAATTCAAGTGGTTCTCCTTCAATGAACAGTAAAAACAATAATAAGATTCTTCCTTTTGGTAGTCTTGTCAAATTATCGGGAATTTGGTGGTACGTTGTTAAGTATTTTGCAACAGATATAAATAATATTGAAAACCTTAATAAATGTTTTTGTATTAAAGCAACAACAAGGGATAAAGTTTTAGATTTTAATTTAAATTTTTATTCTAATACTGATAAAAAAAATAGAATAAGAGTTTATGATACAGAAAAAATATACAAAGCATCAATTAAAAACTCGCATATTTTTAAGTTCCCGCCAAACTTTTTCAGTTCTCCGCAAAAAGGTTTAGAAATTGGAAACAAATCAGAAACAAAAAGCGGTATAGTAACTGAATTGTTTTATGAAAAAAGAAAAGAGCAAGTGGATTTACTTAAAGATAATTTTCCTGAATTATCCGATAGTTTTTTTGGTATTTTAACTGTTTTAGATAAAAAACTTCGTAAGCCAAAAGATGAAATAACATCTATAAATACTGAAAATTCTATTTATTGTCTAATGACACAATCTTTTGTAGAAACATATAACGATGATAGTTATGATGAAGAATTTAGAAAAAAAATAAATGAAATTTTAGAACCTGAATTTACGAGAAAAAATATGAGTTTGTATAATCCACAAGACAAAATATCTAAAAAATTAATTGATGTTGCTCTTGGAAGTTCGGTTATAAGTTTATATAATAATGATTCGTATAGTGGCTTTTATTTTTCAATTAATACTTTAGAAGATTACCAAAAATTATATGTTACTCGAACCTTTTTTAACTTTATTCAAGGTGTGGCAATACAAAATATTACAATTCAACATCAAAAAACGGAAGGTTTTGGTGAGAGGAGTAAAGTAAAATCAAACCCATTAAATACATTAAGTGCCTTTTCAAAAAATTACTTTTTATCCTCTTTACAAAATGTAGGATTTGAATTTAATTATGATGGCTTTTTAGAAATTTATAATACGAAATCAACTGACTTAAACACCTCTTTTTTAAATAATATAAAAGAAAAAATAAATTATTTAAAATTTTCTAATTATTTATTTGTTTATCAAGTTTTAAGAAATCTGACACAACATATTCAAGAAGTAGCTTTATTGCACTTAACCAATAATTTTGAACAAAAGATAAAAGAACATCCTCTTATTAAGATGTATAAAAATTTTGATTTGAATACAGAAATAGGATTTTTTGAAGATTATCACGTTAGAACTAATTTTCCATATACTGTAAAGGCAAGAATACTTCGATTTGAAGAAGAAAAGAACAACAAAATCTATGATGCTTTTGCAGAATCTAAAAGTAAATTAACACGGGAAATGATACGTTTTATTTTCACAAGCAGATGGAACGATAATTTAGATTTTGATTCAAGTGATGAAAATGAAAGAAAAGAAATAATTGGTATTTTCTTGTCTTTTATAAAAGTGTTAGATACAGTATATAATTTTGAACTTGATTTAACCAATAAAATAAAAGCTAAAAATAATAAGTTTTTAGAGGAATTTCCAATAGAACCAACTGATGAGGATTTAAGCGAAGATGAATTTGATGATTCTGATATTTTTTCAGAAGCATTAGAAGATTTGGGCGATGAGTTTTTAGAAGAAATTGAAAGTGTAGATATAACAGATTTTTAAAATAGAGAAATATGACAACTAAAGAAATATACGAAAGTATTGACCAAAGTAAAATTAGTCCAAAAGGAAAGGACTTTTTGCAAAAAGCAGAAAAAAGCACAAAGGGTTTCACAATAGAAAATGAAAAACTTGAAACTGTGATGCGTAAAATCTATAAGGATTTAAAAGAACGTAAGCCCGAAGCATTAAAAAATGTAAAGGTTAAAACTGTTGAGGTAACAGAAAAAGTACCCACAACTAAAACTGAACGCAAAAAAGACCCTAAAAAAACAACTAAAACTGTTAAAAAAGAGGTCAAAAAGGCAAGTGGTACAAAGAAAAACCCAAAGCCAACAAAAACACCTTCAACACCCAAAGAAGGCAAAAAAGAGCATATTTCTACAAGAGCAAGTAAACTTGCAAAAAAAGAGGGAATTACTTTCAAAGAAGCAAGAGCAAAGATTTCAAAACTTGTAAAAGAAGAATCTAAAAAAGCTGAAAAGCAAACTGAAAAAGAACTTGATAAGCTATTAGCTTTTGTAAGAAAAGAATCTTTTGAAGGAGAAGAAAAGTACCCAAAAACTTATGGTAAACAAAAACCTGATGATGCTAATTTAAGTCAAGATGCTAAAAGGAGAGCAAAGCCCGTAGGAAAACGAGTTTCAAAAAATGGTAAAACATATTATGAATATCGTGATAATCGTAGTGATAGAAACTCACTTCCCGCACCTAAAGGACAATATAAATATAAAGGTAAAACACCCCCATTTTTACAAGCGGGTGGAACACTACCTACTCCATTTGGTCAAGCGGGTCTTGTTGGCGAAACGGGTGCTATGAATGAGATAGATTTGTTTGCAATGGGTGGGGATTTACCACAAGGAGTGCATCAATATTATGCTCAAACATATAATCCAGCATACCCAACACCACACGGGTACGCTAAAGGTGGTAAGTTAGATTTAGATGAATATTACTCTAAAATGATTGATAAATTAGGTAAAGAGGGTGCATTTGAAAGAGTGCTTAAAGATAGCCAATTTGGAAAATATAAAGGGCAAACCGATTATCAACATAACAGATTAAATAAGAGTGCTATAATAAATGATGGAAAGGTATTTCTTTACGACAATAAACCAAAAGGAGATGGTTCATTAAAGTATTCAAATAAAAAAACTTTTACCTCTCCAAAAGATTTAGCAGAGTATCTCGATGAAAATGAAATTTTTGCTAAAGGTGGGGAGATTGATGCCTTTATTATGAGTTATGTAAAAGGTGTTCCCGAAGAAAACACTAATTTAAAAGTTGATACTCAATCATTTACCGCAAAACTTAAAAAAGGTGGAAAATTAGGTTTCGATGGATTAGCCAAAAAGGTTGCAAAACGATATGAAGGAAAGCCCGTAAAAAAACAATTTCAAAATGAGTATGGAAAGACTTACTCAAAAGCGGAAGCTATGGAAGTGGGTAGAAAAGTTGCGGGAAAAGTATATCGCCAACAACAATCAATGGAAAAAGGTGGAGAACTTTCAATGGAAAGTTATTGGGATATGATGATTAAAACTAATCTTGACAGAATTAAAAGAATAGACAAAATTAGAAATCAGCCAATTAAAAAATTAAAAGAAGATAAGTTTAATAAAAACAAATCAACAAAAGAAATAGTAGATAATTTAAACGAACTCAAAAAGTTAAGAGCAGTTTATAAAGCAGATAATAATAAGTTAATTTCAAATTTTGGTGGAGTAAAAAAATATTCAGAATATTTAAGAAAGGAAAAAAACGAAAACACTTTACCATTTGCTAAAGGTGGGGAAGTTATTGAGTATTCTAAAGTTTATGAAATTCTTAAAGACAAAATAGACGAGGCGGTTGAGGATATTTATTCAACCTATGAACAAGCAGAAACTAGTAAAGGAGAGGAAGTAGAAAGCAAAAGCCGAGATGGTTTTATTCCTTTTACTAATGGTGGATATAGTTCAAGATGGTTTGAATATAGCAATATGTTAGAAGGTTCGGGTATAGGATTACCAACAAAATCTTTGGATGATAAAATAGAAGAATTTAGAGAAAGAAATAGAGAATACGGATTTGAACGCTTTGAAGAAGAATATCCCGAAATTGTTAAAGAATTAGGTGGAATAGAAAATGTAAACTATTCGGAATTAGAAGATGCGGGTTATTCAAATGAAGCTGATGATTTGGATATGTTTATCCAAGATGATGATGATTCTGTTATGATGGAAGTTGAAGCATTTTATTATACTCCAAATAATGATAGAGGGAAAAACGGAAAACACACAATTCAATTAAGTGGTGTCGTTAATCTTGAAGCACCTTATCACAGAAGCGGAAATTTAGAAGATTACATTGTAGAACGATTTACGTTTGATTCATATAAAGAACTTGAAGATAAGTTAGACAAAGGGTTAGCTAAAGTCGTAAGTTGGTTTGAGGGAGATATGTATGACAAAAACCCAAGAGAATTAAAAATACGAAAAATGGAAGCGGGTGGAACACTACCTACTCCATTTGGTCAAGCGGGTCTTGTTGGCGAAACGGGTGCTATGAATGAGATAGATTTGTTTGCTATGGGTGGGGATTTACCACAAGGAGTACATCAATATTATGCAAACACCTACAATCCCGCTTATCCAACACCACACGGGTACGCTAAAGGTGGATATATAGAAAATGAAAAAATTATCCCTTTGAATGAGGTCAGAAAAAATCCTAAATTAAAAAGAGAATTTTTAAAAGGTTATTATTTAGCAGTTTTTGAAAAAGGTAAAGAAACTGCAATAGGTGTAATTAAAACTCCTAATGAAATTATTGATGGTAGGCATTTAGGAAATGTTTATGCTGAAAAATTAAAAAACGGAAAAATTAAAATAAAATTTGGCAAAGAATACTACGCTAAAGGTGGGGAAGTTTCAGATTTAAAAATGAAATTAGATAAACTTGACCCAAAAGGAAATACAAGCGTTGGTTATGACCAAGATTCAAAAGAATACTATTGGGAAGATTATAAAAACGACATATATCGTGATGGATATAAAAGCGAAAAAGATGCTTACAATAATCTAATTGGCTATTTAAAAAGTTACGCTAAAGGTGGTATAATTACTTCTGAAATGTATGACCCCGAAATTCATTACCAAGTTGTTGTGAATGATGATTATGATAGCCCACTATATTTTAAAACTTTTGCTTCTGCAAAAAAATATACTCTTGCTAATGTGAAAAATCAAGATAATACAATCATAAGTCCGCAAGGAGATTCAATAGAAGTTGAGAAAAATCAATCCAAAAAAGATTTAGATTTTTTATTTGAATATAGTATGGCTAAAGGTGGGGAAGTTGCCGATATTAACAAATTCAAAAAACAATTAATTGCTAAAGCCAAAAGAAAAGGATTATACGAAAATTTTGGTCAAGCCGAAGTTAGAAAACTTGAAGATAAATACGGATATTCAAACAACGTAAGAGAATTTGATAATTGGGCTATGAATTTCGACCTTTCTCAAATGGCTAAAGGTGGTTATGTAGATATTATAAAAGTAACTGAACCGAGAAGCGGTAAAAGAACAAAAAAACAAGTAAGCAGAAAAGATACTTATAGAGAAGCATTAAAAGAAGTTGATAGATTAAATGCAAAAAATAAAAATCCCGATGTGAAATTTGTAACGGGTAATATATATGCTAAAGGTGGTAAAACACAAGGGTACAATGATAAACTTGATGAGAGTTTAGGAAACACTAAACGTAAGCGTTCTACTAAAGAGCAAAACTATAAAGACCGCAGAAATGAATCCGAAGCAATGGAGAAAAAAGGCGGTAAAAGAAAGTATGCTCGTGTAAAAACAATGGATAAGGGTACTCGTAAAAAACGCAAAACCCCTATGACACTTGCTAAAGCTATTCGTAGGGATGGTGAAAAATGGCAAGATGCAGTAAAAAGAGCAACAATTATGATGAAAAAACAAAAGTAGATGGGAGTAACAGTAACAAAACCTCAAAATGTAGTTTCACCAAACGGAAACTCTTTAGCTTTATATAAAAACCCTAACAATGGTGGATATTACACTAAAGACATATATGGTAAAATTGAAAAGTTTTATCCACAAGGGTTTGGTTATGATTCCACCGATGTACCTTTTAAAGTAAATGCCACAAAAGATGATTCTTTACAGTATGATTCGGTTTCAGATATTATTGAAATTAGTTTTACGGGTGGTGCGGGTGATTTTACTTTGTTTTTACCACTTGCATCCGATTTCCCATATCGAATTTTAAGAATAGTAAATGACCAAACTGTAAATGCAAGTAACAAAATATTGATTACTGCAATTAATGGAGAAACTATTGATGGCTTATCTGCATATACTGTAAATAAAGCATATAATGGAATACAAGTTTGGTCAGATGGTACACAATGGATTGTAATACAAGCAAAAGGTTGATTTAAGGCATAATATTGTTTTATAAAATAAAATTTTAGTAAGTTTGTAATAATTTTAAATTTTTAGATATGAATATTCAAGACACAATTAATGAGTTGCAGTTAGAATCAGTAGAACTGCCAAGAATTTTAAATCAACGAGTAAAAACAATTATTGATTTACAAAAAAAGGTTGAGTTAGCCCAAAAAGAGGTTGAATCAGATGACAATGATGAAAACAAAGCCAAATTAGAGGAAATTAATGATTATTTAAACGAATACTTTACTGATGCAGTAGAGCAATTAAAATCTTTTGCTAAAAAGCATACTGAAAAAATGAAAAAAGAAGCAGAATTAAAAGAGAAAGAAAAAGAAGCAAAAGTAAAAGATGAAGTTAAATCAAAAACTGAACAAAAAGAAGCAACAGAAAAACAAACTGAATCGGTAGAAGCAGAACCCCAAAAAGAAAAATCAAATGGTGGATTGGGTGCTTTACTTATTGGGGGTGTTATATTGGTTGCTACTCTTGGTGCGGTTAATATAATGCGAAACAGATAGTGATAAAAAAAGTTTTAATAGCGAGTGGGTTTTTAATAGGTGGGTATTTTTTAATTAAAAAAGTGCTTCCTTCTATTTCAAAATCAAATAATTTAAAACTTAACGTACAAGAAACAAAATCTGCTGATGATGTTGTAAATGAAATATTAAATAATAAAAACAAACAAAGACAGAAAATTGAAAGGGAGTTAAAAACTCATTACAACAAAGATGGCTCAAAGAACAGAAAGTGGTTTGAAGCACGAAATAATTTTAAAGATTAATGATAAAAAAAATTATTATAGGAAGTGGAATATTATATGGGGGTTATTTTCTTATAAAGAAATTATTACCCGAATTTCACACAAAATATTTATCGTTAGATACAAAAAGTGCTGATGATGTTTTTGCAGAAAAAGAAAAAGTGAGAGCAGAGTTTGAGAAAAAAATGAGAGATGCCTTTCAAAAAAGATTAGGTACAAGAAACCCCGAAAATTATTCTTCATCTGAATTGTTAAGAAAAATGATGTTAGCACCAAATATTGATTTTGAAAAAATGTCAGACAAACAAAAATCTGATTTAGCAAAATCATTTGGGGGTATAAAATGGAATCCAAATAATTTAGATAGTTATAGTGGGTATAAAGATTGGCAACCAAGTTTTTAATATGGCTTATTCTATTTCATCATATACAAAAGGTCAAGCACGAAAGTTGGGTGTTACTGTAAAACCAAGTAAAATAAAAGGCAAAAAAATAGATGTTTTTAAAAAAGGTGAGAAAGTAGCAAGTGTGGGGGCAATAGGATATAAAGATTATCCTACTTATATGGCTCTTGAAAGAAAAGGTAAAGTGCCAAAAGGTACTGCCAAAGAACGTAGGAAGCTCTATAAAGTAAGACACAAAAAGGACAGAAATGTAAAAAACTCAAATGGCTATTATGCCGATAAATTATTATGGTAAGAATAACAAGACAAGTGCCAACAATATTAAGCGATTGGGCTTCTGCAATTTCGCCTAATAACACCGCACAAATGGTAAGGTTTTATTGTGTTAATGCAGTATTAGTTGGTACATATAGTCAGCCATTAGAGGTGGGTCTGAAACAAATATCAAAATACTTTGATTGGTTTTTAGATAAAAAAAGTATTAGTTGTAAAATTATAGATAATGTAAATCAAGAACTTGATTGTTGTACGATTTCAAGTGGGGTTTATGAGTTTATGGTAGATGGCAAAAAAGTAGTAGCAAGATACTCGTATGTTTTTAAAAATATAAATAACCGAATGAGGATAGTTAATCATCATTCATCTGAATTAGTTGAAATATGAAAACAAGACAAATTAATTTAATAAATAGTTGGGGAAGCCCCGCAAAAAAAAACAAATGGTCAATTTGTGTAAGAGTATGGAAACTCACAATAATAGATGTGGCTTACATAATTCACAAAGACGATAAGAGAGGTTTAAGATTTATACTATTGAATTTAGGTTTGGAAGTATGAAAGATAGAAATATAGTTGCACTTGTTACCTTCGCTTTGTTTTCAACAGAAGCATACGCACATTATTTAGTTGCTAAAAATGAAGGTAATGAAAAGTTTAAATTTTATGTTCCTACTTTAAATACAACTTTAAAAAATATAGGTGTAGTAGGAATTTTCTCAATCTTAAATGGAATTTTAGTAGAACAAGTAAAAAAAGCCCTTTGATGAAAACAGATGATAAAGAAAAAAAAGTAAATGGGGTACACCCAAACCTTTATAAAACATTTTTAATATTAGCAATGGTATCTTTTAGTTTAGGTGCTTTAGTGAATTATTATACACTTAAAAAAATAGCCAAGTAATGATAGTAAGTGGTAAAATTACTGATAGTTATGGTGCTTTAGATGGTGCTACAAT
>Ga0181421_1000051_pt1 | contig 28570 bp, 36 predicted proteins | sample 44SPOviralmetaG_FD_130146 | JGI IMG/M metagenome (GOLD analysis project Ga0181421, IMG submission 130146) | Marine viral communities from the oligotrophic San Pedro Time Series (SPOT) site, San Pedro Channel, CA, USA - 44 SPOT_SRF_2013-06-19 | ecosystem: Environmental > Aquatic > Marine > Strait...
AAGATGATAGAACTGATGAAGAAGACAGATGGAGTGAACTGGTAATGATGAACTTCTATGAGTACCAGATAGGTGCGTTAAAGACAGCCGTGTACCCTAAGAAGTATGCTATCTCATATCCTGCCTTGGGTCTAGCTGAAGAGGCAGGTGAGGTAGCAGGTAAGATTGCTAAGATGATGCGTGATGAGATACCAATGCAGGATCAGAAGCAAGCTATTGCAGCAGAGATGGGTGACGTACTATGGATGTTGGCTGCACTAGCACATGATTGTGGTCTATCACTACAGACTATTGCAGAGATGAACATAGAAAAACTAAAGAAGCGACAAGAAGCTGGAACACTACACGGAGAGGGTGACGATAGATGAGTAGCAACTACTTACCAACAGACTACCAAACATTTATTGCTACTAGCAGGTACGCACGATGGTTAGAGGATGAGAACAGGCGAGAGACTTGGCCTGAGACAGTACAACGATACATCAATTACATTGCTACCACTGGCCTACCTGCTAAAGACCTAAAAGAAATTGAGGAAGCTATTCTCAACCTTGAAGTTATGCCCAGCATGAGAGCCTTGATGACAGCAGGGGTAGCAGCAGACCGTGACAACACCTGCATCTACAACTGTAGCTACCTGCCAGTAGATCACATCCGTGCCTTTGATGAGGCTATGTTTATTCTACTGTGTGGCACTGGTGTTGGCTTTAGTGTAGAACGTCAGTCTATTGCCAAGCTTCCTGATGTACCTGATGCACTAGAAATAAGTGATGACATCATTGCAGTCAAGGACAGCAAGGAAGGTTGGGCTAGGGCATTACATAAGCTGCTATCACACCTGTACTCAGGTGACATTCCTAAGTGGGACTTGTCTAAGATCAGGCCAGCAGGTGCTAGGCTCAAGACTTTTGGTGGTAGGGCTAGTGGCCCTGAACCACTGAATGACTTGTTTAACTTTGTGGTAGATAAGTTTAAGGCAGCAGCAGGACGTAAGCTGACCAGCATTGAGTGTCACGACATTATGTGTAAGATTGGTGAGGTTGTGGTAGTGGGTGGTGTTCGCCGTTCAGCTATGATTAGCCTGTCTAACCTTAGTGACGGACGCATGGCACACGCTAAGTCAGGTCAATGGTGGGAGAACGAGGGTCAACGTGCGTTGGCTAATAACTCTGTAGCCTACACAGATAAGCCTGATATGGAAGGGTTCATGCGTGAGTGGTTGTCTCTTGTAGAATCTAAGTCTGGTGAACGTGGTATCTTCTCACGTGTAGCAGCAGACAATCACGTTAAGATGAATGGACGTAGAGAGACAGGACATGAGTGGGGAACTAACCCTTGTTCTGAGATTATCCTTCGCCCTTATCAATTCTGTAATCTAACAGAGGTGGTTGTTAGGCACGGTGATGACCTAGAAAGTCTACGCCGTAAGGTACGACTAGCTACTATCCTTGGTACAGCACAGTCTACCTTTACTAAGATGCCTTACTTACGTAAGATATGGCAGAAGAATACAGAAGAAGAGCGTTTGCTTGGTGTGTCACTAACAGGTATTATGGATAACTACTTACTATCTAAGACTACCGACAGTTCAATATGGTTGAAAAAATTAAAAGAACATGCCGTTGATGTCAACCGTATCTATGCTGACAAGCTAGGCGTACCTACTTCTGCTGCTATTACTTGTGTCAAACCATCAGGTACTGTATCACAGTTAACGGATACAGCCTCAGGTATTCATGCACGACACAGCGAGTACTACATCCGCACTGTACGTGGTGATAACAAAGACCCACTAACACAGTTTATGAAGGACAGTGGTATCCCTGCTGAACCGTGTGTGATGAAGCCTGATTCTACTACAGTGTTTAGCTTTCCTACTAAGTCACCATCTGGTGCTGTTACTCGTAACGATATGACTGCACTACAACAGCTAGAACTGTGGAAGAACTATGCACTCAACTGGTGTGAACACAAACCATCAGTAACTATTACAGTTAAGGATGCAGAGTGGATGGCAGTAGGTGCATGGGTCTACGAGAACTTTGACATATGTTCAGGTATATCGTTCTTACCACACAGTGACCACACGTATGCTCAAGCCCCCTATCAAGAGATTGATAAGGAACAGTACGAGGAATTTAAAAAGCAGATGCCTGAAGCTATTGACTGGACTGCTTTATCCCTGTATGAAAAGGAAGATACTACTTCTGGTAGCCAAACATTAGCCTGTACAGCAGGTGCATGTGAGTTGGTAGACATCTAAAGTTACAACATTAGCGAAAGTTTGTTTTTCATGAAAGTATTAGGCAACGATTTTAACATCACAGATGGATTACTTAACCACCTTAGAGAGTTGTATCCTAACAAACTGCCGCTTGGACACGTTACCCCTGAGGAACTAAGCTTTCTTCAGGGGCAACAATCAGTCATCGACAAGTTAATAGAATTACAACACACAGATTTTGAGGAATGATACCATGGGTGGAATTTTTAGTGGGCCAAAACCCCCACCAGTTATGCCAACACCTGCACGTCCTGTGACAGCAGTAACCAAGACACCAGACATTGAGTTAGATGAAACAGATTTGGAATCAGAGCAGCTTACCAAGAAGAAGAAGGGTAAGAAAGCACTGAAGACACCACTCACTGACACTGCTACACAGACAGGTAGCACTGGTGCTGGTCTACAGATTCCTAAAGGGGGTATGTAATGGGTGGTTTTAAAAAAGCCGTGGGCTTGGGTAAAAAAATGGGTGCTATAAAAAAAGTAGCACCTGCTTCTACACCAACTACAGCCGCAGCAAAGAGTACAGAAGACACAGAAGTTTCAGAAATCGAAACTGATTCAGGCATGATGCAAAAGAAAAAGAAGGGCAAGAAAGCCCTAACACTCAGCCCTGCTGCTGCTAACGTAGGCGGTGAGGGTGCTAGTGGCCTTAACATTCCAACTTCGTAAGGAATAACTAATGGAACAAGAAGTAGGAACAGTAGCTAAACGCTACAGTCAATTAGAAAGTGAGCGTGATACGTTCCTAGAACGTGGACGTGAAGCAGCAAGGCTGACTATCCCTACTCTTTTGCCAGACGAAGGGCATAGCAGTTCATCTGTGTATGCTACACCGTATCAAGGCATTGGGGCAAGGGGTGTAAATAACCTTGCGTCCAAATTATTGATGGCACTCTTGCCACCCAACAGCCCTTTCTTTCGCCTGACCATTGACGACTTTGACTTGCAAACTATTGCTGGTGATAATCGTGGTCAAGTAGAAGAAGGTCTAGCACGTATTGAACGTGCAGCTATGCAAGAGATTGAAAGCAAAGCCATACGTGTGCCTGTCTTTGAGGCACTAAAGTTGCTTATTGTGACAGGCAATGCTTTGGTATACATGCCTAAACAGGGCGGTATGAAAGTATATAGACCTGACCGCTACACTACCAAGCGTGATGCTATGGGTAATATCCTAGAGATTATCACCAAGGAAAGTGTTGCAGCTATGATGCTGCCTGATGCAGTCAAGGATATGATACCCCCATCAGATTCACCAAAGAAAAACTATGACCTGTACACATGTCTCAAGCGTACAGAAAAAGGCTTTGAGGTGCATCAAGAGGTAGCTGGTATCGAAGTACCTAATTCACGTGGTACATTCAAAGAAGACCAGAACCCATTTATCCCATTACGTTTTATCCGTATTGATGGTGAAGATTATGGGCGTGGTTTCATCGAAGAATACATCGGTGACTTGCGTTCACTAGAGGCATTGACCCAAGCTATTGTGCAGGGTAGTGCTGCATCATCTAAGGTATTATTCTTGGTACGTCCTAACGGTAGCACTAAGTCAGCGAACCTTGCGAAAGCAGCAAACGGTGCGTTCCTAACAGGTGATGCTAACGATGTATCAACACTACAAGTGCAGAAGTCCAGCGATTTCCGTGTAGCCCTTGAGACTATGCGTATGATTAACGAGCGACTGGCTGCTGCGTTTCTACTTAACTCTTCCATTCAGCGTCCAGCAGAACGTGTGACTGCCGAAGAGATTAGGTACATGGCACAAGAACTTGAGACTGCCTTGGGTGGTGTATACTCCATCCTGTCCCAAGAGTTCCAACTACCACTCATCAACCTGCTACTTGAATCATTGACTAAGCAGGGCAAGATGCCTCGTATGCCTAAGGATAGTGTTAAACCCACTGTCGTTACAGGTATCGAAGCACTTGGACGTGGACAAGACTTGAATAAACTAGCAGCATTTCTGCAATACTTACAGCCCTTGGGTCAAGAAGTTATTGCTAGTGAGATGAATCTAGGTGACTACATAGACCGTTTGGCTGCATCACTTGGTATTGATACATCTGGCCTGATTAAATCACCAGAGCAGAAACAACAAGAGATGATGCAACAACAAATGATGATGCAACAACAGATGGAACAGCAAGCAGCTATGGGTGCAATGCAAGCAGCAGCACCACAAGTAGCTAAAGGCGTAGTAGAATCGGAGTAACAGATGGCAGATGCCTTAAATACTTATCAAGAAGAAACACCAGAATCACAGGAACATGTTCAGGCTATGCTCGACAAAGAGCGTACAGAGACTGAAGAACGTCCTGACTGGTTGCCTGAAAAGTTTAAGTCTGTGGAAGATATGGCTAAAGCTTACTCAGCATTAGAGAGCAAGCTTGGTCAACCACAGCAAGAAGAAGAGACTACAGAAGAAGTAGAAGTCTCTGGTGAAGAGAGTGCTTCAGATGTGGCACAACTACTAGATGATAAAGGACTAGACTTTGATGTATTCCAACAGGAGTACGCAGAGAATGGTGGATTATCAGAAGAAGCGTATGATGCCTTGCAAGAGGCTGGCTTCCCACGCAGCATGGTTGATTCATGGGTTGCAGGTCAGGATGCACTAGCTGCACAGATGACCGAACAGATGTATGACGTTGCTGGCGGTGGAGAACAATACGCACAAATGGTTCAGTGGGCAGCAGATAACCTTCCAGATAATGAGGTTAATGCCTACAATGTAACAATGGAAAGCGGCGATCCTAATATGATTAGGTTAGCTGTACAAGGTCTTAATGCACGTTATCGTTCTGAGGCAGAGCCGACACTGATGCAAGGTGGCACAGGTGCTGTATCCTCAGGTGGGCGTTTTGAAAGTACAGCGGAACTTACTGCTGCTATGAGTGACCCTAGATACGCTAAAGACCCTGCCTACAGGCAAAGCATAGCTGATAAGTTGGCTAAGTCTAGTCTGTTCTAAATTGTTGCATGGGATTGGGGGGCTTGCTCCCCTCTCCTTTTAAGTACACCTAACGTGGGTGTATTTAATAGGGGACGCCCTATACACGAAAGCACACATACAAACGATTACCCCTGACCCCTTGCGAGGGACAATCTTGGAGAAAGGATGTAATGTAATGCAGAGTGTAACTACAACTCAACATTAACATTACTAAGAGGTAATTTAAAATGGCACAAGCTGCTTCAAACCCTGCTTACAGCGTAAGCTTTCAGGGTCAGAATAACCTCTCAGGTGACGTACGTGACCTATTCCTAAAGCTGTATGCTGGGGAAGTCCTTACCGCCTTTGAGGAAAAGAAAGTAATTATGGATAAGGTGCGTACTCGCACAATTTCCAAAGGTAAGTCTGCATCATTCCCAATGACAGGCCGTGCAACTGCTGAATACCTGACCCCCGGAAACGAAATCACTGGTGGTTCTATTCGTGCAGGTGAGCGTATCGTCACGATTGATGACTTGCTTATCTCAAGCCAGTTCATTGCTAACATTGACGAAGCAATCAACCACTACGATGTCCGTAGCATCTACTCTAAAGAAGCTGGTATCGCATTGGCTAACGAAGCTGACCGTAACGTAGCACGTATGCTCGTTAAGGCTGCTCTGGCAACCAACGCAACTGCTGCTGCTGGTCTTATCCAAGACTACAAAGCGTTTACTGAGGAAGACTTTACAGCCAACGTAGACATCGGTGCAGCTACCGCTGATTCACTTGACCCAGCTAAGATTGCTAAAGCTATCTTTGATGCTCGTAAAGAGATGGAAGTCAAGAACGTACCAACTGAAGGTGCAACCGTTGTTCTGGCTCCTGACCAGTACTACGCACTGCTTGATGTTACTGACGGTAGTAAGCTTGTTTACATGAACCGTGACTTTGGTGGCACAGGTTCAGTAGCAGGTGCTACAGTACCATCAATCGCTGGTATGCCAGTTATCATGTCAAACCATGCTAACGTAAACAACCTGTATTCTTCACTGGTAACAGGTAATGCTGCGGAAGGTGAGACTTCTGACAACGCACCACTAGCAAATACTGCTGGTTCAGGCCGTACAACTCACTATGACCTGCCAACTGCTACTGTAGATAGTCGTGACATGGTTGCAGAAGCCAAGCAGTTCCGTGGATTCGTCTTTACTCCTGATGCCGTTGCTACTGTCAAGTTGCTTGACTTGGGCATGGAATCAGAGTATCAGATTAACCGTCAAGGTACACTGATGGTGGCAAAATACGCAATGGGGCATAACGTCCTGCGTCCCGCTTGCTGCATCGGCTTGATCGAACAGTAATCTAACGAGGGGAGAGGTTTCTAGAGCCTCTCTCCTTTTTTATTTGGAGTAAGATATGCCAAATGTAGCAGGTAAAGAATACAAGTATACTAAAAAAGGTATGGCACAGGCTAAAGCTGCGGCTAAGAAGACTGGTATGCCTATGAAATCTAAAACAGATAAATATAAGAAGAAGTGATATGAGTTTACAGCGAGGTGGACATACATTTAATGCGTTGCGTGTACCTATCAGAACGTCTGGTCATAAAAGCGGTAAGTCACACGCTGTTCTTATAGGCACCAAAGAAAAGCCAAAGCTAATCAGGTTTGGTCAAGACGGTGTAGAAACTAATAAAAACAAAAAACAACGCGATGCTTTTAGAAATAGACATAGAAAAAACATAGGGCGTGGTGAACAGAGTGCTGCTTATTGGGCTAACAAGACCAAGTGGAAAGGCAACTAAGGTGACAACATGGCAGGAACAACTAAATTAGATGCGGTCAACATAATGCTCTCTGCCATTGGCGAAGCACCAGTTAGTAGTTTATCATCTGGCTTGCTTGAGGCAGAGGTAGCAGAAACTATTGTAGATACAGTTGACCGTGAAGTGCAGTCTATGGGCTGGCACTTTAATACAGAATTAAATAAGTCATACGCACAGAACATTAACGGTGAGATTATATTAGGCACTGACATCCTACGTGCAGATGCAACACAAAAACCAGACAGTCCAGACCTAGTACAACGTGGTCTGAAGATGTATGATAGAAAGAACCATACATTTACAATCAATGCAGAGGCAGCACTTGATGTTGTCGTACAGCTAAACTTTGCAGATTTACCAGAGGTGGCTAAACGCTACATAGTAATGAGAGCCACACGTATCTTCCAAGATAGAGTTGTGGGTTCTAACACATTACATGATTTCCAAATACGAGATGAGGCACAAGCACTGACAGAACTTAAAGAGTTCGACAAGGCTGCTGATGACCACAATATCTTTGACAACTATGACACCTTTAGTATTATCGACAGGCAGGGACGGAGAACACTCTAATGGCACTCATCAGTCAATCTATCCCCAATCTGATTAACGGTGTATCACAACAACCACCATCTCTACGTCTTAACACACAGGCAGAGTTACAGGAAAACGGTTTATCTAATGTTGTAACAGGCTTATCTAAGCGTCCTAGTTCTCAGCACATTGCTGACTTAGGAGTTATTAACAACATAGACAAGGCTTTTATCCACACTATCCGTAGGGATGAGAACGAGTTCTACTCTATGGTTGTTGATACTACTGGCGCAATCAACGTGTTTGACAAGGATGGTGTATCAAAGACTGTAACTAATAATGCAGCCTCATACCTATCTGGATTGACTGACCCAAGCCAAGAGTTGGCTGCTGTCTCTATTGCTGATACAACTTTTATTCTAAACAAGAACACAGTAGTAGCTAAAGGTACTAACACATCACCCTCACGTAATCCTGAGGCATTGGTGTATGTCAAGCAAGCTGATTACTCTTCAACATACAGATTAAAACTAACAAAGGGTGCAAGCACAAGCACTGTTGAGTTTGCTACTAAGTCATCGACACAGAGTAGTACATCACTAACACAGAACGCAGAACGTGGTGCATCAACAGACTTGATTGCAGAGAACTTAGATACGTTCTCAGGCACAGCAGTTAACACTACTTACTATGATAACATTACTAACGGTACTGCTGTCACAGGTTTGACACTAACACGCTACGGTTCTGTTATACACATCCAATCAGATGATACGACTAACTTTACAGTAGAGGTGGGTGATTCACACGGTGGTGACCACCTACTGTTGTTTAAGACTGAGACTGCTGACTTTAAGAAGCTGCCCACAGAGGGGCCAGTAGACTTTAACATTAAAGTATCTGGCGACAACCAAAAGGCACAGGACGATTACTACGTCAAGTTTACAGCAGACGGTGTGTGGAAAGAAACCATTGAGCCTAATATTATTATAGACCTTGATGCCACCACACTACCACACAAACTAGCCAAGCAACCAGACGGTAGCTTTATCTTTGATGAGGTTAGTTACGCTGACCGTAGGGTGGGTGATGACGGTACTAACGACTTCCCATCATTCATAGGTTATACCCTTGCTGACATCTTCTTCCATCGTGATAGGCTAGGTGTACTAGCTGATGAGAATGTTATCTTTGCACGTGCAGGAGAATATGTTGACTTTGATTTCTTCCGTAAATCTACACTTACTATTGTTGATAGTGACCCCATTGATGTTGCAGTATCCTCTAATAAGGTTAGTATTCTTAAACATGCTGTACCCTTCAACGAGGCCTTACTACTATTCTCAGACCTTACACAGTTCAAGCTAACTGCTGACCCTGTACTTACCCCTGAGACTGTAAACATTGCTAACACCACAGAGTTTGAGGCATCCCTTAGAGCCAAGCCAGCACAAGCAGGTAAGTTTGTGTACTTCGCATCTAAGCGTGGTGCGTGGTCTGGCATGTGGGAGTACTATGTAGATACAGACACAGATACTAACGATGCTACAGAATCTACAGCACACGTACCTGAGTACCTCAATGGTGATGTAACTAATATTCAAGCATCATCCAATGAGGATATGCTACTGGTACAGACTGACAATGACCCAGAGGCCTTGTATGTATACAGGTACTATTGGTCAGGCAGAGAGAAGTTACAGTCGTCATGGTCACGCTGGGTGTTTGATGGTGATGTAATAGGATGCTCATTTAACCGTGCAGATATTACACTACTAATCAAGAGGGGTACTAATCTATACCTTGAGCGTATCAACTTATCGGTAGATGATGCAACGAACTACACCACAGGTCAGTTCTCCATCCACCTAGATAGACGTGTACAATTAGAAACTGCTGGTCTTACTACAGTACCATACGTTGACGCAGCCACAATCTACATTGACCAAACAGGTAATATAATAAACCTAGCAGATGTAGCAGGTAAGTTAGCTGGCAGTGAAATAGTTTATGCCGGTATTCCGTACATATTTAAGTACCAGTTCTCTGAGCCTGTAGTAAAGCAAGCCAATCAACCAGTAACCACAGGTGTACTGAACCTTAGGAATTATGCAGTTGTCTATAACAACACAGGTTTCTTTGAGGTAGATGTAACACCTTCTAGACGTGCCACATACAATCGTAAGTTTACAGGACGTATTGTGAGTGGTGCAGCAAACATACTTAATAGAGCCGCCATTGATTCAGGTACGTATGAGTTTGGTATTCTGGCTAAGTCAGACAAAGTTAGTATCGTACTAAAAAGTGATAGCCATCTGCCATGTGTGTTCCAATCAGCAGAGTGGGAAGGCTTCTATGTTCTACGTTCTAGGAGAATGTAATGAAAGTCCATGTGAGACAGAGTACCCAATCAGATGTTGAATATCTTTGTGACAACTTACGCCCTGAGGATAGGGAAGAGGTACTTGCCTCACATGGTAGCACTAGAGAAGCCTTACAAGCAGGTTTTGATGAATCAGAAGAATGTTGGACTATCACTGTGAAAGACACAGGCGAGATAGCTGGTATATATGGACTAGCTAGGTATGATGATGACGCAGCAGTACCGTGGTTACTAACCACACCTGCTATTAAAAAGGTATGGCTACCATTCCTACGTGGCTCACGTAAATGGGTAGAAGAAGCTAATCAAAAATATCCCCTACTTACTAATGCAGTAGATGCAGACTATACTGTAGCTATCAACTGGCTACGTTTTGTTGGTTTCACATTTATCAAGAAACATGAGAAATGGGGCGTAGGTAATAAACCATTTCTAGAATTTGTGAGGATACGATAATGGATCCATTGACTATTGCTGCCGGTGTACAGGGTGTAGCTAATTACTTTGACGCTAAAAATAAAGCAGAATGGACTGAGTACGACTTTCTACAAAACAGAGTTAATGCTGCTGTAGCACGTGACTTAAAAATACAAAGCTTAAACCGTAGAGCAATACAAGAAGCAGAAGCTACAGCAGGTCAAAAGTTTGACTTAGCTATTGCATCTATGGAATCTAGGGAAGCACGTACTGTTGCTGCTGGTGAAGCAGGTCTAGGTGGTAAGAGTATTGATGCGCAAGCAAACATGGTTACGGCTAGGCAGTTACGTGGTGAAACAGTACTGAATGATAATCTGCGTATGACGCTAGACCAAATTGAAGATGAAAAAGAAGGCTTCAATACTGAGATGATGAACAGGATTAACTCACTACCACGTGGGCAAAAACCTAACATGTTAATGCACGCACTCAACACTGCTGCTAATATGTATGCTACCGAAGCTACGATGACAGGTAAATCACCATACTCTACTAGTGTGGCTAGTAAGAGTTCAACTCTACCTATGCCAGTTAGTAAGACCGCAAGCATAAGTAAAGTACAAGCAGGTATGACACCAGCTTCTACATACGCCTATATTACTGGTATGCCTAAGATTTAATAAGGAGTTATTATGGCACAATCTAGAGTACAAGTGGGTAGACTAGACAAGGGTTCAGTCTATGGCGCAAGCGCACCCACACAGTCTGATTTACGTCCACAAGCTGCTCCTGTAGAGACTTATGTAAGACCAGTTGAATCACAGGTTCAAGCTAGTCCTTTATCTCAGTTCATGTCAGCAATTAGTCCTGCTATAGAAGCAGATGCTGAAGTAAGAAAAACTGACAGATTAAAGCGTGAAAGAAAACTAGAAACTAATAAGACTAGAAGACAGTATAGCCAACTCAAGCAAGCTAGTACTATCATAGAAGCTAATCTAAACGAAGATTACTATACTATTGATGAGAACGGTAACTCTATATTCAAGCCAGAATATCTTGATATGGAACTTTCTGATGTACTGGATTTACGCAGAAAAGCTGTAGATGAGTATACTCAACAACTAGAGGGTGTCCTAGACCCTATTATGATTGATGGCTTTAAAGAAGACCAAGAAGCCATTCATACAATATGGGCTAGTACTGTTTACCGAAAAGAAAAAGAAGCACATAACAAAGGTAAACTAAATAATTCATTAACTACAGCTATGATAGCAGTTAATGACCAGTATGAAATAAATCGCAAGAACAATGTTCCTAACTCTATGAATATAGGTAAGGAATCAATTCAAGCATTGTTTGAAGACCATTACACTGCCAATCAAGATTTGTATTCTGGACGTGATGAATTAAATAATCTTGTTTTTGGTCTTGCCATAGACGAACTTAAACGTAGGTCTACAAGTCCTGTTACTGAGTGGTTAAATAGCCCTCTATCTAACAATCAATTTGGAGTTGGTAAACATGCAGATAGCGTAGCAAAGATTATCCAGCAACAAGAGGTTGACGCAAGTTCTGGATTTACTGCTGCTAAAGAAGCTAACATTACTTCTATGGCAGTAGATGCCATGTCAAGAGCCTTTAATGGTGACGCCTCTGGCATTAACATGGAAACAGATGTACCATTCTCTGTTAATGGAAAAAACACATCTCATAAGTTTACTAAGACAGATTACGCTAACGTAGCTATGCAAGTAGTTGCTGATGAATCTGCAAAATTAGAACAACTACCACAAGACACACCAGAACAAAAAACTATTTACATGGCTAGGCAATCAGAGTTCAAAAGAAAAACATATGAGATGTTTAGGTCTATAGGTGTTGATACACCAAGGATTGCTGAAGCAAAACGTAATGGCGTACCTGCTTGGTTTTCTGGTGACATAGATTCACTGGAAGAAGCAAAAGATGGTACAATGTTTAATCGTACCCTGCAAACAGCAGAGGCCACGTATAGAACATTTGAAGACGTGTATAAGTATCAGGGCGAAAGCGGTCTGGCTGTTTTCATGCCTGATAAAGAACAAAGAGACATGTTTAATACCATACGTTCTTCTATGGAAATAGGTGGTGAAGACTTTAAAAGTGCTTTACAGTATGCTCGTAGGTATGACCCTTCTCTTGCTCCAACATTCTCTATGACTACAGCTGAGTTAGCAGACTTTATAGATACAGGCATATTTGACCGTACAGACATGGATGAAGCTACAAATTCAGGCACGATGTTACCAGAAGTCCAGCAAAGATATAGCATGTTACGTGTTATAAATCCTAATTTAGATGAGGATGAGGCAAAAGAAATAGCAGTAGACGAAGTATCTGCTTCATACGCTACTATTGAAAACAGTGATGGAAGCTATAGCCTTGTTAAGAAGTCTCAGTTCTTACAATCAGGAACTGTGGATAAAAACATTGCAGTAGTAAATACTGTACTAAAAGAAGCTGTAGATAATGCAGATTTCCGTGCAGCAGTAAATTTAAAATTAGGTATTGAAGATATTGTATTACCATTAGGTGGTGATGGTATAGCTAATTTTATTCTGACTGTAGAAACAAATCCTAATAATGAAAACATGCTAGATGTTAGGGCTGTTGAAGCAGGTGATCCAACCAATAGCTGGTTTATCCCTATGGGTATTAGTCTACAGAATGTAGCACAAAACCGTAAGTCTATGTTTGTCGAAAAGACTGTAAAAGATTACAAGGATAACGTAGCAAACGGTGCTGAACCTACTGTAACAACAGAGGATGATGAAACACCTAATCTAACACCTAGTTTAAGTATGCCTAACATCTTTGAAGAGTTCCCAGCAAAACAGATATTTGGAAAAGTTGGTGAAGAAATTAAAGGTGTAGTTGGTAATGTAGTAGATGCTACTATCGGTATTGCCGCAGCCAACGCTACTACTGCTATCATAAATGATGAGGGTCATAGCTACACCACATATATTGATACTGAGGGACATAAGACAATAGGTCATGGACTTAAAGAAGTTGACATAGAAGCTGATGAAGCTGCTCTTATAGCTGACATGAACAACGTACAGCCAGAGGAATCTGCTGCTGTTGTTGCACTCAAAGTAGCTAAGATTGACAACTACTTTACTGACGTAGTAGAAGGCTTTCAGAACCTACCAGAAACAGCAAAGTCTGGTATGATCCAGATGGGTTATCAGCTAGGTAGATTTAACGTCACCAAAGAGTGGCCTAAGTTTATGGGTTCAATTAAGGAAGCTGCACAGTATGCTGAAGGTTCTGTAGAACAGGCAACTGCTCTTGCTAAAGCTAAGTTTAACATGCTTTACAATGTAGCAGAAGATGGTAAAGTTACAGCTACCAAGTGGGCTACACAGACTAAGAACAGAGCCATGAAAGTAGCTAATGAACTTGCTAGTAGTGCAGGTGATGCAGCCACATCTGTCTTTGAGGCTGTTATACCTAAGGCACATGCTGATACAGACCTTATTCCGCAGAAAGAACAGTTAAAGGTAGGTGATGTACCAACGGCTTCTGCTGTTGTAGATATTGCCCTAGCTAAGAACCCTGCTGATGCTGCTTATAAATACTACGGTATTGATGAGAACACAGATGAGGGTGCTGCTGCTGTTAAAGGTTTCTTTGAAACATCTGTGGGTGATTGGAACCCAGACCAAGAAACAGTAGAAGAGTTTGCCACAAATAAAGCGTGGTGTGCTGCTTTCTTAACACAGGTCTTACGTGATTCAGGTATAGACACTAAGGCTCTATTTGGTACAGACAAGTTTGACCAGATACGTGCTAAAGCTTACACTAATGTTGGTACTCAAGTAGAACCTACACAAGTTAAAGCTGGTGATGTAATGATTAAACAACACACGACAGAAGAGCGTAAAAAGTTTAAGTTAGGATATGGTCACGTAGGTATTGTTGTAAAAGTAGAAGGTGATGAGGTATTCTTTATTGGTGGTAACACTGGTGATAGAGTAACTATGTCTTCTTATAACATGAATGAGAAGCAGGTGGACTTTAGAAGAGTTCAGAACGCTTCTGACATTCCTACTGAAAGCTTACCTTCTATGCTGGAATTAAAGGCTGGCGTGTTTACTAGAAAAGCAGTGAAGAAAGCAAAAAACTTGTTTACTAGTATGTACGATAACATATTTGGATAATATTAAATTGAGGAGTTATTATGGCTAAATCACTAGAGGCTATTCAGATGGAGTTAGGGTTTTCTCCCTTACCAACTTCACCTGAGACTCCTCAATTTAACAAATACCAAGTACGGCAAGCACAGGCAGAAGCAGAGAAGGATGCCAAGGGTTTTCTTAGTTTGCTTGGTCAATCTCAATATACTCAAGGAACTGCTGCTTCTACTGTTAGATACTTTGCGCCTGACTTTGATGACCAAAGACCATTCACTCAGGAAGTTGCTACTGAACTTTTAGATGGTATTGATGATGAAATGCTAATCAAAAAAGTATTAGAAGCAGGACAGGAACGTGGTACAGGCGGTGCTAAGAAAGTTGCACATGAAATAAAACTTAGCCAGCAACTTTACCAAGATATGTCTAATGCAGGTATGACAGGCTTTGCAGCTTACATGACATCAGCTTTTCTTGACCCTGTAGATACTACTGCTGCCTTAGGTATGGCTGCTACTGTATCTGCTGCAACCCCACCGCTTGCTCCTGTCACTGGTACTGCCACTTTATTAGGTGTCAGAGGTACACAGTTATTTAGAAAGTTTCAGAAAGCCCCAGCCTTATTTGCTACAGGTGCAGGTGCTGCCACAATGGGTGGTCTAGAACTTCTTCGCGCACAGACTGTACATGATATTACTGGTAATCAGCTTATGTTAGCTACCGCTTTAGGTGGTGGCATAACTGGTGGATTTACCAAATATGGTAGGTATATGCAAAAGCGTAAAGCTTTCCATGAAATTCAACAGTTGAAAGCAGAAGGCAAACCTCTTAATGTAGAGCAAGAAGCACTTGTAAAACAGTTTTCAGATGATGTGATTGGAGAACAATTTACCAGAATGGTAGATGAGGCTGATGAGTTTAACCTAGACACCCCACGCACTGATGCTGACTTTGATAGTGATTCACTTATAGCTGGTCTTACACGTAAAGACTTTACGGATATGTCACCAGAAGAGTTAGCAGAGACATCTAAGCAAAGGGGTAAGTTTGCCAGCGCACGTGGTGTCATTTCTACTATTGTTCAATTAAAAAACTCAGAAGACCCTGTACTTCGGTGGTTGGGTGATGGCCTAGCCTTGAATAGTCTGGGTAACAAATCAGGACGTGAAGTGGGCAGCAATGCCTTGGAACTAAGAGATACGTTAGTATCCTCAACTATACTTAAAGATGCCACAAAATTATCTAAATTGTATGAGACTGCAACTAAAAAGCTTGATGTAAAAGAAACAGACGTAGAGTTTATGGTTGGTGAGGCTATGCGTAATCCTAACGCTAGGGTAATACCTGAGGTTAGAGAGATAGCTAACATGTATAGTGCTAACATGGACAGAATGTTCAAGACAGCAATCGAAGCTAATGCTGCTGGTTTTGTTCCTGAGATGTTTGGTAAGATACAAAACTATTTACCACGTATTGTTAATAGGCAACAAGTTTCAATACTACGCTTCGGCAATCAAGGCCAAGCCGCTAAGTTAAGCGACAAGGCTGACGGAGATATTAACGATGCCTTCCTAGATTTAGGTGAGGCAGCTATTCGTGGTGGTCAGCCAGACATCGAACTAAATATGGCTAAAGCACTTAAAGCTAAAGGTAAACCTGCTGGCCCTAAAGCTGTCAAAGCTGCTATTACACAGCTTGCACGTGGTTACATGCGTACTCTACTCAACCCAAAGAATAACAACATACGTAAACTTGGAGATGGGTTAGCTAGTGAAGATGAAGCACGTCTAGCACTAAAAGATTCAGGTGAATTTACGACAGAACAAATAGATATTATTCTTGAGGTTGCTGCACAGACACCAAAGAAAGTTAAAGGTAATCCACGTGCTAGGCATCGTATGCAACTAGATGAGACTGCTGAAGTTTTAGCTAGAGATGATACTGGTAACATCTTTACTCTTAGGTTTGTAGATTTACTAGAAACAAATGGTAGAACCCTGTATGAAAAATACTTGTTTCAGACAGCAGGTGCTGCATCTTTAGCTACTAACGGTATTGATACAAACAAGGTAGGTTCAGGCTTTAACACAATTATTGGTAAGATAAAAGGTGGTGCTGATGCTGATAAGGTAGCAAAAGAAATTAGGTCTGCTGAGTTTCTTTATGATAGTGTAACAGGTAGGCTACCATATAGAGAAGACTGGTCATACGGTACTCGTAGAGGCTTTAATAGGTTTAGAGAAGTTAGCTTTGCTGCTAACATGGGCATGGCAGGTATGTCAGCCGTTATGGAACTTACCAACGTCTTGTTTGAAACATCTACTAAGACACTGCTAAAGACAGTACCGCAGCTAAACAAGTTAGTTATTGATGCACGTACAGGGCAGTTAAAAAACAAAGCTGCCCATGAGATGATGGTATTTACTGGTACTGGTGGTGATGGTCTTATGACCAAAGTTACATCAGTGCGTAGTAGAACTGAGGGTTCTATCTTTGAAGAGTACGGTACTATTCAGGGTGATATAACACAACTTGACGAATGGTTAGGCAAGGCTCGTATCTTTGTATCAGTAGCTTCTGGTCTACAAGGCGTGACTGATATGCTACGTAGGTTATCTATGTACAACTTTGCTACAGAATGGCAAGCAAAAGCTGTTGGCGGTAAGCTACCCTTCTCACGTATTAAACGTGAACAGATGGGTATTGATGATGCTATGGGTGTAGCTATAAACAAAGAGATACAGAAGTGGGCTGAAATAAATCCACAGACAGGTGTGCTTGATGTACTAAACCTACAGAAGTGGGGGTCAGACGTAACAGGTGCAGAGAGAGCCGCTGCTTTGGAAGCACGTAATGTGTTTCTTCGTGCTGCCAGACGTGAAGCTACTCAGTCTGTACAAGAAGTGAACAACGGTTCTGTAAATTACTTGCTTCGTAGTGAAGTAGGTAAATCAGCATTTCAATTCTTGTCGTTTCCTATGGCCTCTTTAGAGCAACAAGCAGGACGCTTGGCTGTTAGAGCAGCTAACGGTGATGCTGTAGATGTAGCTAAAATCTTAACATCTGCTGCTGGTTTAGGTATGCTTATGTATACTGCTCGTACACACCTTAACTCTTTTGGACGTAGTGATAAAGAAGACTACGTAGAAAGACAAATGCAAGCTGACCGTTTTTGGCTTGGTTCTTTAGGTCAAATAGGTTCAGCATCTTTGTTTGCTTATTTGTACCAAGTATCAACAGGCATCCTAGATGGACAAACAAAAGGCCTAACACCTGCTGTTGCCTCTTGGATAGTCAGTGGTGCTGCTGGTGCAAAAGACTTAGGAGAGATGATAGCTGGTGATGACTTAACAGAAAACGAACTACGCAGTCTGTTAAGAATTTTACCGTTTAGTTCGCTATATGGAGCAAGACAATTAATCAACGGTGCTGCATCTATGGCAGACTAACCTAAAGTTACATCATTAGATAGATATAGGATAAGAAATGGCTCTTTCATATCAAAATTACCAACCAACAAACAATACTACGGATACCTTTAGTATCCCTTTTACATTCACTGCTGAATCTGAGATTAGTGTAACGGTAGATGGTGTAGCTCAGACAGGTCTAACTTTTCCTTCTACTTCTAGCGTACAACTAACATCTCCTGTTGCATCTGGATCACTGGTACAAGTCAGACGTACCACAAGCTTGGCATCACGTGCAGTTGACTTTGCCTCAGGCTCAGTTCTCACAGAAGAAGACTTAGACAATAGTGCTATCCAACTCTTTCACGCTTCTCAAGAGGCAGTGGACAGGGTTGGAGACACTATCGGTCTTGACACAACTAATCGCTGGGATGCAGGTAATAACAGGATCATTAACGTAGGTACACCTACATCCAATACGGATGCAGCTACTAAGTCTTACGCTGACGGTATTTCAACCGCAGCGGCAGCAGCAGCAGTTACCGCCGCCAATGCAGCAGTTACAGCAGCGACAGGAAGTATCATTCCAGATGCTACCAAGCTGGCTATTCACCCCATTGGCTCGCAGTACACACTGTCAGACGGTACAACGACTGACTACTCAGCAAAACACTATCAGGATGCTGCATCTACTTCAGCTACTAATGCTGAGACAAGCGAAACTAATGCAGGAACATCTGAAACTAACTCTCAAAACTGGGCAGTTAAGACAGATGGTGAGGCAGTAACAGGTCAAGGCTATTCAGCCAAGGCTTGGGCTAGTGGTGGCACAGGTATCACTGATACTGCTGGTGCTGGTTCTGCTAAAGATTGGGCATCAGATACAACCAACCAAGTAGACGGTACTGAGTTCTCAGCCAAAGAATATGCAATTGGCTCACAGGCAGCAAACCCCAACGGTTCTGCTAAACAGTGGGCATTAGGTGGTGGTGCTAGTTACGCAACCAATACCACTATAGACGGTGCAAACTACTCTGCTAAGTACTACGCCGAACTAGCAGCCTCTAACTTTGATTCATTCGATGATAAATTTCTTGGGGCAAAGTCTAGCCCACCTAGCCTAGACAATGACGGAAACGCTTTAATTGATGGTGCTTTGTACTATGACAATGTGGGTAAGTACCTTTCTGTCTATGATTTAGGCACAACAACGTGGAACCCGATACAAGCTGGCGCATCTGCTGGCTTCGCAATCGCAATGGCAATCGCCCTATAGAGGATAAACTATGGCACAGAATTTTAGACGATATAAGCTACAGGGCGTAGGCACTTCGGCTGCTGATATACCTAATGGCACAGACTTTGACAGTTTCGATACCATCGTAGGTATCCACATGACTAACACTACAGTTAACGCAATCACTGTGGACTGTTACATTACAAATGGCGGCACTGACCACTACCTCATTAAAGGCGCACCAATCGCTGCTGGCGGTGCTTTGCAGCTTCTTGATGGCGGCGCAAAGGTAGTCGTAGCAAGCGGTGACAGACTGCATGTAAAATCAAACACAGCAAGTTCCTTGGATGTGTGGGTATCTGCTGTTGACGCAATTAGCACGTAAGGGAGAGAGACATGGGTTACATTGGTAATCAGGCTGTACAAGGCTACAGCAGCATCCCTGCTAAACAAGACTTAACAAGTGCCACAGGTGGGACACTAACACTTACCCACGCTGTATCTAGCCCAGAGGCTATTGACCTGTATATTAATAACGTCCGTCAGGAGCCTACTGAATCATACGATGCAGCAGGTACTACAGTTACCCTCAATGGTTACACTGTAGCAGCAACTGATGACATTTACGTGGTGTATAATGCACTAGCATTGCAGACATCTGTACCCCCTGATGGTTCTGTTACATCAGCCAAGCTAGACCCTAACCTTGTATTAGGCGGCGGTAGCTTTCTTGGAGACAGTGGTGGGGGTACGGCAGACATCTTTCGTGTACATGAGGATGAGTTAAACACAGACATTACTGTGGCGGCTAATACCAATGCTCTGTGTGCTGGCCCACTAACTGTAGCAACAGGAGTTACTGTAACTGTAAACGGTAATATGGTGGTAGCATGAGTGACCTAAGAGTAAACACAATCAGTGCAAGTGATGGCACCAGTCCAGTCACGCTGACTAAGCAAGAGGCAATAAAAGCGTGGGCATCTTTTGACCAACATTCAACTGACCATCCTATTTATTCTAATTCTTCACTTAACACCGCATCAACCTTAGATGTGGGGGCTGGTGTTACAAAGATTTCTTTTACAAACAGTTTTAGCAACGCAACGTATGGTGTAAGCGGGTGTACTCAGGCACAAGACACAAGCGGAACTATTTTTACCATTTGGGGATATAGCACAACTAGCAGTCGGCAAATGACTACTTCTGATTTCCATACAGATTTTAGAAGTAGTGCCGGTTCTGGTACAGATAGTGACTATGTTGCTTATAATGTTTTAGGAGACTTAGCATGAGTGAGATAAAAGTAAATGCCCTCACTGGCAAGACAACTGCTAAGACAGTCACAGTTACTGTTGGTGCTACTGCTACGCAGTCTCTGGAACAGGGTTTGGCGAAGGCGTGGTTTTATACAACAGATAAAACGACACACGTTTTAGATAATTCATTAAACATTAGTACAATTACTGACAATGATGCCGGAAGGCCAGAAGCAAACTTTATTAATAATTTTAATAATACATCTATAGTTGCCGCTGGTGATGGGGGATATAACAGATTTATAGGAAGTTACACTACAGATGGTGGTATAACTACTTCAAGTTTTGCTCACATTCTGCTTTCAAGTTCTGGCAGTATTGGTGATGTTGCCTCTACTGGTGTTGGTTTAGGTATACAATATAACGGAGACTTAGCGTAATGGCAGGTAAAATTGTAGCAGATACGCTGGAACACAGCACCGCTGGGTCAATCGCCACGAACTATGTTGTGAATGGTAGCGCAAAATGGTGGGTCAATGCTGACAACAGTGGAACGCACGAAGTGCAAGGCAGTTTTAACAACAGCAGTATTCTTGATGATACGTCAGCAAAAACATCGTTCTCTTACACAGCAAATATGAACGATGATGTGTATTCAGTGCCACATGGCGGTCACTATGATGATACAAACAGAACCAGTATGTATTTTTCTTGTTTCAACAATCTTTCAACATCCGGTGTAAAATGCAACACAGGCACATACATTAGTGCAAATACAGCGAGTGAGATTGATTTGATTTACGCCGCTGTATTTGGGGATTTGGCATAATGAATACACCAGAGTTTCAAGGCACCCACCTGTTTGACCGTTTATGCTGGGCAAAGGAAAACCTAGACGGTGTGCAGTCAGACTATCGTGTTGTCTTTGAAGACAGCGTTGATGAGTGCGCCAAGATACTTGTGCCTGACCCTAACTGGATGGCGTGTGCATTGCAGGGCGGTATTCTGCCGCCTGTGTGGGTGTACCATGAGTTAGCTAAAGATGAGGCACAGCCCGACTTTAAGAAACATACACGTGGATACCTTCTGCATCAGACAGAGCCTGTAGGCGCAATGACAGAGGAAGAGGCAATCGAATATTTAATTATGAAAGACTGCCCTGAATCTGTATGGAAAACATATAACAAAGGTAACCGTCCTACGATGGTTATCTGCAAAAAACAACAACTACCTCAGACACGACAATGGCGTAATGCTTGGAAGATTTCTGAGGAACTTAACATAGCCGCATAGGAGAATATAGTGGTTGATACATATATCGTAGATAAAGACGGTAATCAGGCAAATGCTGCTAGTGTAACCGTTCCCTCAGACCGTAACTTTCGTGGTGCTTGGGTACTTAATGGTGCAGTCATCTCAGAAGATGTGGACTCTGCACGTGAAATCTTCAAAGACAAAGTACGTGAAGCACGTGCGCCTCTGCTTGAAGCCAAAGACGTAGAACTGATGAAGGCACTAGAAACAGGTGCAGATACAACAGCTATTGCTGCTGCTAAGAACGCATTGCGTGATGCGCCAGCCGCTGCTGCTATTGCTTCAGCATCTACTATTACAGAACTTAAAGCTGCTTGGGATACTGCCACACTTGGTGACAATCCTTACGCATAAGGAAGGATTACACTAATGGCTTTATCTAAAATACAATCTGGAAGCCTAAATCTTGCTGATGACTATGCGTTTACTGGCACGGTGACTGGTATTGATAGCGGTATGGCTTGGCAAACACCAGTGACGATGCCAACAGATACAAACACTTTTACACTGTCTGGTATCCCATCAACTGCAAAGAATGTTTCGATACTCTGGTACAATGTTCAGCATACTGGAAGTGTTTGGGTTGGCATGAAAGTAGGAACATCTGGCGGGTTAAAATCAACAGGGTATCAAGGCGGCGTTGTATATACTTCAGGTGGTACGTTTTATAGCAATACCCCAAATAGTCCGGGAACCACTTATCAAGCATTAACTTACTTTGCGGCAAAATATAACGGTAGAATTGACTTTGCAAAATTAGATGGAAACAACTGGCAATACAACTGGCAAATATCCGTTGCTGATGGTGGCACGGCCTTACAAAATATGGGGTCTGGTGCAGTAACCTCACTAGACGCAGAACTGTCACAAGTAAATTTCTTTACAACGAGCAATTGGGCAAATGCTGGTAAAATGGTATTGGGGTATTTCTAATGAGTGATTCAGAATTTCAACTTCATATGTTAAGAAGCGAACGCACTCGTTTACTAGCAGAAACAGACCATTGGGTGCTATCAGATACAAGCAGTGCAACAAGTGAACAGTTAGCCTATCGCCAAGCCCTTAGAGACATCACAGATAGCGCAACATCATTAAATGATGTGACTTGGCCTACGAAACCATAAGGAGAGGCAGATGCCCTACATAGGTAAATCCCCTGTAGGCGGTGGGTTCCACAAGCTGGACAACCTGACTGCCTCTGCTACAGACACCTACGCTTTGACGCTAGGTGGCGCAGCATACTACCCAGAAACCGCTAATCAGTTACTCTGTTCTTTAAACGGTGTTATTCAAGCACCACAAGATTCGTTCACAGTATCAGGCAGCAACCTCATCTTTGACAGCGCACTTACATCGAACGACAGCATCGACTTTGTGGTTGCTCTTGGTGATGTGCTGGGTGTGCAGGGTGTTACTGATGGTGCTGTCACTACTGCTAAGATTGCCAACGCTGCTGTTACAGACGCTAAAATTGATACAATGGCTGCGTCTAAACTGACAGGTGCATTGCCAGCTTTAGATGGTTCTGCGCTAACAGGCGTAGGTAGCAATATAATTGAACAATTATTTCTAAACGGAAATGGCGATTCAGTCACAGTGTCAAGTGGAACTTATTCATTAGCTAACATAACAGCTAAACAAGCCTTAACTACGACTTATGCTGACATTACTGGTTCAAGTATTTCATACACTCCACCTGCTGGTGCAACTCAGGTTGTTTATGAGTTTAATTATCGTCTTTACGGTGTAAATCCTTCAATTATCACACACTTCAAAATGTATATTGATAGTGATGAAGTTACACAAGCAAGGAAACAAATTGGTGGTGGCGGTAGTTATGATGGTGAACACATCAATCATCGTTGGGCTATTGCAATCGGCGGTTCCGCAGACACGGCAAGCGGCAGAGTTGCATCGTGGACTTCAGCAAAAACAATTAAACTGATGGGCAGAAATTATAGCGCAACGTATGCGGGTAATGTCCACGAGATGGTGTATTGGGATGGAGCTTCTTTAGCTCAAGTAGTAGTACCAACAATGCAAATCACAGCGTACAAATAGGGAGACTGATATTATGGCACTTATAACATTAAACAATCAGTCCCTGACCAACGTCACTGCGTTACCAGCGGGTGTTGGTGGCAAGGTGTTGCAAGTTAAACAAACGCCAATCACCGCTATAGCCAGTCAAGTAGCACAGGGGGAAAGTACCTTTGCTGATATATCGGGTGCTACTGTATCTATTACACCATCATCATCTTCCAACAAAATATTAGTGTCGTACACACTTCATATTGGCAACTCAACAACTGGCCAAAATAATGTTGTTAAATTATTGCGAGACAGCACAGCGATTGTCGGGACAGGCGGCACTAGCATAAATGCTACAGGTTACGCTAGGTTGAACAACAACACAGAGATACAACCAGAAACTGTCCAATACTTAGATTCTCCTGCAACCACAAGTGCATTGACGTATAAGCTACAATGGGCAACTGGTTCTGGCACTATCTACTTAAACAGGCGAGGATACAACGCTACTTATGGTCTTTTATCTACAATTACAGTTATGGAAATCGCTGGCTGATGAAACAAGTACAGGAAGTAACCCCAGAACTCCGTGTTGCCCTCGACTTAGAGAGCCATGAGAAAGAATGTGCAGTGCGCTACAAGGCTGTTGGTGATAAACTTGAAAACCTTGATAAGCGTCTGTGGCGTTTAGAAGCAATGATTATGGGGTCAACAATTATTGTTGTTGGCCTCGCAGCATCCTTACTAATGAAACTGTAGGAGAATAGCCATGTTAGCGGAACTAGCGGCGGCTAACGCTGCCTTTGCCATTATAAAGCAAACCCTAGCCAATGGTAAGGAACTAGTTGACGCTGGCACGGCTATCTCTCAATACGTAGATGCCAAAGAAACTTTACAATCTAGAGCCAACAAAAAGAAAAATTCTTTCTGGAACCAAGTAGGCGGTAAGTCTGGTAATGACCTAGAAGAGTTTATGGCTTTAGAAAAAATTAAGCAGCAGGAAAACGAACTACGTGAGGCTATGCAACTTTACGGTAGAGCAGGACTGTGGCAGGATTGGGTTAAGTTTCAGGCAGAAGCACGTAGTAAAAGAATTGCTGCACGAAAGCAAGCGGAAAAAGAACGACAACAATTTATTGACAACTGTATTATAGCCCTTTATTGGGCAGTATGTATAGGACTAGGACTAGCAATGTTGGGTATTATTCTGTGGATTGTTAAGGAGAGTATGAATGTTTAAAGTAATAGTGCTAGCATGTGCTATAGCTTCTCCTGACATGTGCTGGGAATACCACGACACACGTGGCCCCTACGAGACACAGGAGCAATGTAAAGCTAGAGCCTACGAAATGGGTAATATGATTGCAGAAATGCATGAGGGTGCTATCATGGCACAAAAGTTTAGGTGTAAGCAACTAGGGGGTCAGGCACTATGATACTAGGAGTAGTACAAGCAGTAGCTGGCCTAGCCAGTACATGGATGGAAGGTAAGGTTGAGACACAGAAAGCCAAAGTAGCTGTAGCAAAGAAGGTTGCTGCTGGTGAAATGGAGTGGAACCAGACCATGGCACAGGCTTCTGCGTCAAGCTGGAAGGATGAATGGCTTACAATTTTGGTAAGCATACCCCTGATACTAGCCTTCACAGGACACGAAGACATCGTACAGCGTGGCTTTCAAGCCTTAGACAGTATGCCAGATTTCTATAAGACTGCTGTAGGCGTTGTATTTGCAGCAAGCTTTGGTGTTCAACAACTTACTAAGATGTTCAAGAAATAGAGGTAACTATGAGCCTATACGAAAACATTAACAAACGTAAAAAAGCTGGTACTAGCAGACCTAAGAGTAAGTCTACTATCAGTAATAAATCCTATGCCAACATGAAGGCTGGTTTCCCTAAGAAGACAAATAAGTATAAGAAAAAAGCATGAACTATTCACAGTTAATTCAACAACTTAAACGTCACGAAGGATTGAGGTTAAAGCCCTACAAATGCACAGCAGACAAGCTTACTATCGGTGTTGGAAGAAACTTGGAAGATGTAGGCATCTCAGAAGAAGAAGCAGAGATGTTGCTGATAAACGACATAGAGAGGGCAACAAACCAGTTGGTGTTGACCTTTCCGTGGACAGAAGACCTAGACACGGCACGTTTTCAAGCCCTTATCAACTTCACCTTCAACGTAGGGATAGGGACAGTGGGCAAGTTCGTAAACGCAATGGCTCTGCTAAAGGACGAAAACTACGATATGGCAGCAGACGAATTTCTGAACAGCAGGTGGGCTAAACAAGTAGGCCAACGTGCGGTAGAAGTTGCGGAGCAGATACGCACAGGAGAGTGGCAATGAGCCAAAAACAACAGATGGACGATTTACATGCTGCTGTTACTACTGATTTACTAGCACGTGTACGTAGCGGAGAGGCAACTGCAAGTGAACTGTCAGTAGCTGTCAAATTTTTGAAGGACAATGGTGCATCACTGGATGTCATTACTGCTGAAAGCCCTATGGCTAACCTTCTTAACGACTTACCGTTTGACGTAGCGGAGAGTGTGCAATGAGAGGCTATGTGATAATAGTGTTTAATCGCTCATAGAAGCCCACTGACAGGCCTTAGAGCCTTGAGAGGTATGTACCCACTATGCAACAACCAAATGCCGTTCCTGAGGCTCTGAGAGACTTTAGGAACTTTACATACTTAGTATGGCAACATCTGGGTCTACCAGAGCCTACACCAGTACAGTACGATATTGCACATTACTTGCAGCACAGTCCCAAGCGTTGTATTATTGAAGCTTTCCGTGGTGTAGGTAAGTCTTATATCACTGCTGCCTACGTAGTACACCAGCTATTGCTAGACCCACAGCTAAAGTTTATGGTGGTGTCTGCATCTAAAGCACGTGCTGATGACTTCTCTACGTTTACGCAGCGTATTATTATGGAACTGCCTATATGCCAGCACTTGGTGGCTAAAGAGGGGCAGAGATGGTCTAAGATAGCCTTTGATGTAGCACCAACTAGAGCATCTGGTAGCCCCTCAGTGAAGTCTGTGGGGGTCACAGGGCAGCTTACAGGTTCACGTGCTGACATTATTATTGCTGATGACGTAGAAGTCCCTAACAACTCCATGACCCACATGATGCGTGAGAAGCTAGGGGAGACTGTTAAGGAATTTGACGCTGTTTTGAAGCCTGAGGGTAAGATTATTTATCTTGGTACACCTCAGAATGAAATGAGCCTGTATAACGTACTGTTGGGGCGTGGATACGCCATGAGAGTATGGCCCGCTAGATACCCTAGCCTAGAACGCGCAGAGAAGGCCTATGGGGGGCGTCTAGCACCCTTCTTGTATGAAACCCTACAGGAAAAGTTAGAGGCCGTGTACGGTCATCCTACGGACGCTAAACGATTTGATGATGAAGACTTATTAGAAAGAGAACTTAGTTATGGTAGAAGTGGTTTTGCTCTGCAATTTATGTTGGATACTAGTCTCAGTGACGCAAACAAATATCCGCTTAAACTGAGTGACCTAATTATCTACTCCTGTGACAAGGATACAGCACCAGAAAAGATGGTGTACGGAATAATGAAGCCCATGTCAGAGATTCCTAACGTGGGTTTGAGTGGCGATAAGTACTATGCGCCAGAAGATACAGTAGGTAGGGCTAAATACACAGGCTCAGTGATGGCTATTGACCCATCAGGTAGAGGTAGTGACGAGACTGCCTACTCGATTGTGAAGATGTTGAATGGTTATCTGTACGTGGTGGACTGTGGTGGTGTTGAGGGTGGTTACTCTGATACTACACTACAGCACCTTACAGACCTCGCCAAGATACATCAGGTAAACACGGTACTCATAGAGAGTAACTTTGGTGACGGTATGTTTACTGAGTTGCTCAAGCCGTACATGTTAAAGACTTATCCAGTTACGCTGGAAGAGGTTAGGCATAATACACAAAAGGAAATGCGTATCATTGATACGTTAGAGCCTGTGATGAACCAGCATAGACTTGTAGTAGACCCTAAGGTCATACAAAAGGACTATGACAGTGTACAGAACATGCCCCCTGAAAAGGGTATCAAGTACATGCTTACCTATCAGATGACTAGGATAACTAAACAACGTGGAGCATTAGCACATGACGATAGACTTGACGTACTTGCTATGGCAGTGCAGTACTGGACAGAGCAAATGGCTGCTGATGCAGATACAGAAATACGAACAAGAAAAGAAGAACTACTGGATAGTGAACTAGAAAAGTTTATGTCTAGCATGAATGTTTCTGGTATTAGTAACAAGCAGGATGGATGGATAGCTTTCTAAAGTTACAACCTAGACAAGACCCCCTTTACTATATCTTTAAGATAGGGGGTCTTTAAGGGTCTTTAGGTATGCTGCTTATGCTTCGGCTATGAGAATAAGGCAAGATTATGGAAGTAATATGGACACTAATGCTTACTGTATGTTCTCCTGTCAATTGTTTGACACAAGATGTACAGTGGTTTGATACTGAACCTGCTTGTATTGAGATGAAGATAGTACATGAGGAGTATCCACCAGATGGTCATTGGAAGACTGTAGACTTTGTATGTACCATTAAGGGTGCTAAACAGGCCTAAAAATGACGAAAAAATCTGAGGGGGTATATAATATTAGTAGATGCGCGTGACCCCCTGACACCTTAAAATCTACGCGACCTCAAAGATTCTTCAGGGTGCCTTTAAATGTTAGGCATGGCTAAGATTCTTTGGGGTCTTTTA
>Ga0181421_1000053_pt1 | contig 27895 bp, 30 predicted proteins | sample 44SPOviralmetaG_FD_130146 | JGI IMG/M metagenome (GOLD analysis project Ga0181421, IMG submission 130146) | Marine viral communities from the oligotrophic San Pedro Time Series (SPOT) site, San Pedro Channel, CA, USA - 44 SPOT_SRF_2013-06-19 | ecosystem: Environmental > Aquatic > Marine > Strait...
AAACCGCTGAACCCAAGGTTCAATGCCATTTCTTCAGAGTTTTCAAATAATCCAAAAGCAGTTCCACCTGAACCACCTGCAGAAATAGAAGCAAGCATGTCATCAAAGTCTAAAGAAACTTCTCTGTTTAAGAAAAGCATGTTTTCTTCAATAGCTCCTTGCGTGTCTAAGTTTTTAAGAATATCATCAAAATCACTTATACCAGCAGCTGCACTAAATCCAACTTCTACGTTACCTCTAGCTTGAATAGCTGCAAATAGACCTTCAGTACCACCTGGTTGTAATGCTGCAGGGAAATTAGCGGCGTTACCACCAACTAGTTCACCTTCAACACACATCATTTCTAGGTAGTCTTCAAATCTTAGTCTTGTTTCAGACTCAGCTTTTAAATACCATAAGTAACCGTTTGTACCGTCTTCACTAGCAACTTCTACCCAACCGATCTGAGCTGTGTCAGAACCGTTGATTACGTATTTGCTTCTAATGATAACAGGTTTGTTTTGAAACTGAGTAAAAGAAGGGTCAACACTTACGAAACCATTGTTACCAACAGCATAGTTAGGAGTTGTAGATCCTTTTTGATATTCAGAACCATAAACAAATATCTTTTTACCAGCACCATCTACAAGACCTGCAGCCGCCATACTAGCAACTCCATAAGTAACAATTGTGATAGTTCTAGCAAGAGCTCCAGCTCCACTAGGGTTAGAAACTGTAACTAAACCTTTAACTTCATTACCAAAGTCGTCCATAACAACGATTGTTTGGTTTGCAGATATTACGTTGGTAACTCCAGCGGTAGCAGGAATTACAAGAGTACCAGCAGCAGAAGCAGAAGTACAGTTATCATAAGATATATGTAATCTGTTTTGTTCAGACCAGATAACCTGATCAGATGTCATAGGAAGTTCAGCTCCTACCATTTTAAGAAATCCAGATAAAGTTCTGTTACCATATCTTTCGACTTCTTGTTCGTATAACTCAGGCAAATATTGCTGAGCAAAATTTCCACCAGCAGCACCATCAAATTGTAGATAGTTAGATGCTAGTGTTTGTTGTATCGGCGATGGAATAATCGAACCGAATTGTGGTTGTAAAACACCCATAATAATTTTAATTTTTAATTAGTTAAACTTTTTTGTTTTTATTTTAAGTTTTGATGTATCTAGTCCACTAATTGATTTTACTTTTAATCCGTTTATGAAAACGTTTCCATCGGCAACTTGCCTCGGGTTTTCTGTTGATAGATTTTTAGAACTGTTAACAACGTTTTTAATGCCGTCTGCTTTTCCTTGTTCGTAAAAATGATTAGCAATTTTATCTACATTCATTGCAGCGTAAAGCGATTTATGATAACCTTGTGTATCAGTGATAACACCTTTGTCATCAGTATATTTATTTATAAATTTACTAATGTCAGCTTGTGTTTCACCAACTTGTTTAGGATTAGAAATTTTATATCTAAACTTTTTTTGTCCTAAATCGAAATCAAACCCTTGAAATTCGACGTTAAACAATTCGTCAGTTTTCTTTTTAAAATCCTGGTGGTTATTCTGCATCACCTCTTGTTGCTCGTTATATCGGTTGAAAAAATCCGTAGCCTTTTTTTGTTCTTGAGATATACCAGGTCTCAACTTGATTTCCTGATAATATTTATCCTTAAGAACGTCTAATTCTTTACGTGCTTTTGCAACTTCTTCTTTAAAAGCTAGTTTTTTCTTTCTTACATCTCTAGCTTCATCAACCTCTTCGTCAAAGTTAAAATTATCTTCCATTAAGAAAGCAATTTCTTCTGAGTTTAAATGAGGTTTTGTTTGTTTGTAGTATTCATTAAGTAAAGTTACATCATCAGTTTTATTGTAATCATGATTTAATCTTACATAATCTTCTACTGTTCCACCAGTATCTTCCATAAACTTTACTAGTTTTTCAATGTTTTCTGGTAAAACTGCTTGTGGTTTTTCTATTGTTTCTTTTTGTATTTCTTCTTTTACAATGTCCTCTTCTTTTATTTCTTGGATAGGACTTTCTTCGGAAGTTTCTTGTTTTTCGGTGTGTGTTTCTCCCACCTCTTGTACATCTCCGGATGGTTTATTTTCATCCACACTCTCTGTGCTTGGCTCTTTAATGGCATTATCTTCTTTGTTTATTTCTTCTTTAGGCACTTCAACCTTAATAACATCTGGTACAACCTCGCCTTGAGAACTAGGTTTTGTTAAATCAACTTTAGCTACATCATTTTTACTTAAGTGACCTAAATTTTTAGGAGTTTTTTTCTTTGACTTTATTTTAAAGTCACCTTCCTGTTTAACAGGTTCATTTGTTTTTGTTTCGTTTGACATAATATAATATTATAAAATTAGTAATTATTTAGGAGAAAAAGCTTCTAATCCAAAATCTCCTATGCTATCGTTGCTTGATTCAAAGTTTTTAGGTGGCCCATCAGTTTGACGTTGTTGTATCATCTCACTTTGTTGAGTACCCTCCATTTTGATTCTTTTATCTTTTCTATCTTCTATTTCTTTTTCTTTTAAAGACTCTGTCTGTCTATTTGCTCTAGCTAATTCAACGTTATAGTTAAATTCTTCAGCCATAAGCATACGTTTTATTTCAGCCTCTGTTTGCATTCTTTGTATTTCAAACTGTGACTTAGCTTGTTCTATATTAACTTTTTGTTCAGTTAATACTTGTTGTTTTTGTACTTCAGCCATAGCTGTTTTTTCAGCTAACAGAGCATTTGCATCGGCTTGAGCTTGCATGTTTGCTTGCTGTACCTTCTGATCTCTTTCTTGCTTTAACCTACGCCTTTGTTTTAGCATTTGATTTGCAAGTTTTAAATTTTTAATTTGTCTTAAATCTATAGCGTCTTCTAGTTCTATACCACCAGATTGCAAAGCTACCTGTATATTTTGTTCTAATTTTGCTTTTTCTTCTTCATCTGGTTCTAATTCTAAGAATATACCAAAATCATGAAGAGATAAGTTTTTAATTTCATTTAATGTTTGTGTATTATAAACCGAAATACTTTCCATCAAAGAGTTAGCTGTTAAAGGAAACTCTAAAGCATCAGCAATTTTTTTAGAAATATTTTCACATATTCTTAATGTTAAATAAAGACTAGCATTATTAACATGTTTAGTTGCTATGTTCGATTGTTGAGCCGCAATTTTTTGTAATCCTACTAATGTATCTTTGTCAGGTAAACTACCGTCTCTAGCTTCATTAAGACCGGTTACATCTCTTATCATTTGTAAATAATAATTGTATGTAGATATTAAAGCACTTATTTTTGCTTGACCAGCAGAAGATGCTAATTCTTGAACAGGTACTTTACCTCTGTTTAATTCACCGTCTTGTGTTAGTGATCTACCTACAACAGAACCTGTTTGGAAGTACATGTTTAAAGCTTCTGCAGGATTATAATTAGTACCGTTACCAAGATCAACTTCGGCTAAACCATCCATATCTAAAAATACACCATCTGGTACCATCCTAGATAATACTTGTTGTAGTTTTAAATGAGTTAGTTGAATCATATCTGCAAAACCCATAGTCTTAGTAACTAAAGATTCTATTCTACCTTTATACATCCTTGGTGCAGATATAGCATAATTCATTTCTACCTTAGTTGTATCAGCAAAAGGTCTTGTCATGTTTTCAGCTAACTCCCATTTTAACATAGTGTTAGTGCCTAAAACTTTTACGCCGTGAAATAATACCTCTATACTTCTTGAAACTCTATCAAAATTATCATTAGCTGGGGGATTAAATGTATCAGGTTTTTCTAATATTTTTTCTAAACCAGAATCAGTTTGTTTTAATTTAAAAACTTGATCCATATAAGTTTTATATTCAAAATATAATACCTGTACAGTGTTTTCATCATACGCACCCCATCCATAAATATAGTTATTATTACTATTATATTTTTGTAATTCAGAAAGTTCTTTATTTGATATTTGTGGAAACTGTTTTTTAATCTCTGATATTGTTAAGGCTTTTACTTCACCTACATAATATATATCTTCAAAATTAGGATCTTCTGTGTAAGAATAAACCATGTGAGCTGGATCTACGTAGTCTAAAGTAATACCATTTGAAGTATTAAAACTAGTTTTAGTTGCGGCAATACCTAGCGTAACTAAGTCTAAATTTATTCTACGTTTTAATAATTCAAATTTATTTTGAGCTAAGACTTGACTAATAGCTTCTTCTTCTGCTATTTCTATTGATTGTTTGTATGACAACTGCAAATGCAATTCCATTTCTTCAATAGTTTTAGGTAAATTTTCTGGTGGTATATTTGTATTAGAAATATCAACACCTGTAGAAGCTTTAACCTGTTGCTGTATTTCCATAGCAAACATGTCTTTAGCTAAACCTTCTGCATATTTTGTTCTTTTCTTTATAGACTCAGGGTCTTGAGCATAAGCTTTAATATCATAATCTTTAGCTGATATACCATTAGCTAATATATCTACAAATTTAGATAATATTGGCACTGGTTGCCAGTCTAAATTTAAATAAGATAAATCACCATTAATAGATAATTCATCTTTATATTTTTGCACAGGTTGTTCACCTCTTGCGTATAATCTTCTAGTGTGAAAATTATTAAATGTAGTTAAATAACGGTTACCATTAGTTCTTCCTTGAGCAAACCATTCAGACTGTATGGCATCAGCAACTTGCTTTCCATATTTAATCGTCATCTTTTCCTCCATAGGTACAACCTGATCAGGAAACGCACTGTTGCTATTATAATTTATATTCATTTATTGTATTATTTTTGAAATATCACCAGAATTATTATATTTTTTTATACCTAAATCATATTGAGTTATAATTCTTTTAGGTACAGGTTTATATCTGTGTTTATTACAAGCCATTATTGCTAGCCCTGAACTTATAGAAGCATCATGTGTTGTTCTATTGTTTATATTAAACTTAGACCAATCATCTAATGTTCTTTGAAAATAAACATCTCCATAACCATCCGCTTTATAACCAACATAAGTTTCTATGTAAGATTCTATAGCCGCCGCATGTGCTTGTTTAATATCTTCACTTGAGTTAGGTATACCACCTATTTCTCTTTCTGTTACAGATAATTTATTATAAATTTTATCAGGTCTATTCATAGAAAAGCCTCTATAACCTCTTCTTTTAAAATGATATAATAATCTAGGTTTATTATTTTCTGCAAGTATCGGCATACCGTAAAACACACAAGCCATTAAAACATCTTCAAAAAATATTTCTGCAGTTTGAGGTCGTGCTATATATTCTAAGAAAAAATGATTAGGTGGTACATCTAACATACTAAAAGAAGTTAAACCGTGCAACGCGCCGTTTGATCCTCTTCTGTCTACTGTACCAGATATGTCATAACTGTCACATCCAAACGCACCTACATTTTCATTACCGGGATATTTAATACCGTTTTTAACTATTAAATTGTTTTGTAATTTTATAGGTGGAACCCATGTTATATAAAACCTTCCTTGCTTGCTAGGTGCAAAAACAACTTCTGTATCTTTAATACCTCCTTTCCACTGAAAAGAACCTTGAGTAACTAATGTGCTATGTTTTATATCTGCGTTCCAGTCTATTTGCTCGTAAATTTTAGTTAGATTAAATAAAGATGATTTAGCTTCATCTCTAAAAGCATGTTCCTCTGTTCTTGGAAACTGTCTATAAAATTCATTTAAAGCATCTTGATCTTGTTTTAAACCATCAACTTCGTTTTGCCAGTATTCGATGACGCCTGTATCAATTTTGACATCTTGTGCACCTTTGACAGGTTTAGATGGGGTATCGAAGACAGGTAACCCATAAGAATCAATATATCCTTCGTAGTTCCACTCCATAGGTATGAACAGAGAATATAATCCAGAGCGAGTTTGTCCGTTGGCATTTCTTTGTGTGACGTCTGAATCATAATAAAGTTTTTTAAAGTTATCTCCTCCTTTGTCAAGAGCATTACTCGTTGACCCCATCATACACTTACCTATAATTCTAGAACCTAATCGTAAACAAGTTTTAGTAACTCTCCAGTTATTAAGAATATTGTTAGGCCTTTCCCACTTACCACTTTCGTCGTGTACTAATAGTTTTAATTTTTCACCATCATAACTATTATCTCCAGTATTTTTCCAATCAATAGTTGTATCTAATCCTTGAAGCTCTGCTTCTTTTTCATTAGCTATTATTTTTCTTCTAGTAAATTTACTTGCAGGTACTCTGTAGGCAAGTTCTGTTTTTGGACGGTCCATACCGTCTTGTATTGGTTTAAAGAAAAAAGGGTAGTTGACGGATATGGGTACAACTTTGTCGGTAAACATTGTTTTAGCATCTGGTCCTGTTTTAGATAATATTCCATATCTTGAATCACTAGAGATGGTTGCCAAGTTGACAACTTCTCCTGATGCCATGAACGAAAAACCAGACCGTCTGTTTTTGAGGTAGGCCATTCCATAGCAACGTTTATCTGCTTTACAAGCTTCCCAGAATATAAAGAATAATCTATTGGCTTCTCTATAATCTGGTTTCCCAACATCAATCTTGGACCACTGCAAGTACATGTAATGAGTACCAGTAATATAAGTTGCAACATCTTTGTTGTAAAACCAAAAACCCTCATCTCTGTATTCAAATTGCTGATCAATGTAATCATACCACTGTTCTTTAAAATCGACATCATATTGCTCCCAATCAAATATTGTTTTAATATTTTTAAACGAATTAGGTAATGTAGTAAACTCCCATTTGTTAGATTCAAATTTAGTTATATTTTTTTGTAATGGTAAACCAATTGCTAGGTTTTGTATTTCTATAACTTGCCCAACAGTTCCATCTTTACTTATAACAATTAAATCATGTTCTTTGTTATGTCCGTACTCCCATTTATTATACCTGTTCATCCTTTTAAGAATTTTAGGCTTAATATAATCGGGTAAAATTTTATATAAATTTTGCTCGTACATTATTTAGATCTTCCTTCTGCAAAACCTTTAAAACTTTTTTCTTCTTTAACTTCTTTAGGTTTTTCGTTTAATATATCTTCTTCTTCTTGTATTCTAGTGGTTATTTCAAAAGCATCCATAATACAAAGTTTTTTTGTAGCAGCAGCGTTTTTTAAACGATCTGCAGATATATCGGGTCCAAAATCTATAATTGGCTCTTTAGCAACTTTAATTAATTCTTCAACTGCTATACGCCCAGCTTGGATTATATTCTTTTTCGTTTCCTTGACGTCCATATTTAATTACAATATCATTTGATTTCATACAGTATAATCTCTCTTTGTCTATAAGAAAATCATACTCACCGTAAGGTTTATAGCCTACAAGATCTCCCTCGTTTATTCCTAGCTCTTTTAAGACACTATTACCTATTTTTAATATACCAATAAGGTTTTGTTCTTTTTTATTCTCTAAATCATTATTGTTTTCTAGAGGTTTTATAAAACACCTGTTGTTAATTGATTTCCAGCTTGAATTATTTTTATATAAATAAACTTGATCTATAGATACAAAAAATAAATCATCTTTAAAAAAAGCTTTACCATACTGTTGTTTTCCCTTCATGTCATACCATCTTCTAAAAACATTGTGATGTATAACTATTATATCATCCACTCTTATAGGGCAAGCAAAAGCTTTTGGTGTAGCTATAACTTTAGCGTAGTTGTTAACAAACTTATGTTCTTCAACTTTAGTATTTAAAATAAGAGATTTATCATTAATTTTAACTTCGTTGTTATATGTTTCACCCAAAGGCTTTACTATAAAATCATATAAGCTGTTCATTAGTACTCTAAGTCATACTCAATAGATATAGCCATGTTAGAATTAAACTTCTTCCATGGCAATATCTCTTTGTTTTTTTTAATATAAATGTTATAAGAATTGTCAGACTCTTCATATAAAATATGAGAAATTTCATGACCACCATATACTGGCTGACCTATAGCATAATGCATTGCATCATTTTTATAGTCAGAACCAATACTGATTTTTCTTACTACATTACTCACTTTCTTTTTCTATATCCTCAAAAGATCCGTCTGCTAAATTAATATTTATAGCACCGTATTTTTCTTCTAATTCTTTTTTAGTTTCCTCAATAACTTTATTTTCTTCAGCTAACTGATGTAGTAAGCTATGTTTTTGAGATTCTAAAACACCAATGTTAACTAATAAACCATTTAGTTTGTCTTGTTGTTCTTTTACTTTTTTTAATTCTTGTTCGTCTAATTTTTTAATTTCTTTACTCATTTTAATTTAATTTGATTGTTAGTATTTATTTACTTAATTATTATTACTTATAGTTTTCCATTTTTCCGCCCCACGAGAACCAAAATAGGCTACATAAACAGTTGTAGTTAAAGTTTTTAGCAAACTAATCCACTCTTGCTCTACTGTAAAAGATAAATGTTCGTGACTGTCAACCCATATAAAAGCTATAGACATAACAGTTAGAAATATTAATGACATTGGGCGTGTGTTTTTACTAAGCCATGAATCGCTTTTCATATCGCTGTCCCAGCGTTTTGTAACCTCTTGCATCTCTAACATATCTTGCTCTAATAACTTAAGAGCAGTTTCTTTATCTTGAGGAGATATTATAATATCAGGTTCTTTACTTATTAAGTTTTTTACAAGACCTAATACGCCAGCGTCTGGTATTACACTACCTACGGTTCCAAGGATACTAGGGGCAACTTTAGTTAAAAATCGCCCAACTTTAGTATCTTTGAATTTTTTTTTAGACATTATTTTTTATTATGGTGTTTTTTAGCATGTTTCTTTTTACCAGAACCGTAAAACTCAATATCTGACAAAAGACCTCCTTTATCACCTGCTTTCATCTCGTTTAATTTTTTTGTAACAGCTCTAGGTGAACTAGTAGGTTTGCCCATAAAGTCAGTGAACTCGTTTATCATGTTTGCTCTATCTGATTTGTTTTGAGGATTGCCAGAGCTAAAACCACTATTTCTAGGAACGTTCATATAACTTCCTTTTAATGTATTACTACCTGAAAATGGTGTCATAAAAGTACTTGTTTCATAGTTTTTAACTACCGCGGTCTTAGGACCGCTTGCGGATGGCACTTTTCTTTCAGTATCAGGCAAACGTTTTGAATAATCTTTAGCCTGATATGTTTTATAAGCTACATTTTTTTTCGGTTTAAGCGTTACTCCTTCTAATTCATTTGTAGCTCCTGATCCAATTTCTACTCCACTATGTGTATGATTAGGATCTTTTGGGTTTGGATCTGCTGCACCTAGTACTTTAGCAACTGCAGCTGCTCCTCTTGCTGCACCACTTTTTCTAGCAGCTCCCCAAGTTTGGGCATAACCCATTTTTTTAGGACCTAAATGCTCACCGCTTTCTGAGTGTTTGGTATTTTTAGCGTGAAGACCTCCTTTGAAATCTGCAGCACCTTTTACTTTACCTGAACCTTCTCCTTTTCCAGCTTCTATATCTGGTACAGGATTATATTCTGTTTCAGAATCTTCAACTCCCTTACCTGATCCACCATACTCTTTATATTTAGCAGGGTATTTTTTGTATTGAGCAGGTTTTTTACCTACTTGTTTATGATTTTTATCCATTTTTTATACTGTTTTTATTTCGTTTTTATATGCTGGTTTTTCCCAAGGTTCAGAAGGGTGTGATTTTTCCATTCTTTTTAAAGAATATTTTTTACCTTTATAATACGCGTATTTTTCATCATAGTCTAAACCTGTTCCAGGTTTTCTAGCTTCATCTAAAAATTGGCGCTTATGAATAATTTCATGAGACAATGTATTTACTTTTTGAGCTTCATCATTATCTTCATTCATTATAATAGCACCATTTCTTATTGTTCTAGCATAAACCGGATCTCCTTCCATGTCTCTTTCAAAAATAGAAAGGCTCATTAATTCTTTGTCAAAAGGAGGATTTATTTTAAATGCCATACTATTGTTTATAAGGGAATTTTTTATTGAACCATTCTTGGCGATTAGCACATCCACAAGGAATATTAAGACCGTCAGACATTTTATCTACAACGGTCTTAATTCCTGTTTTCTCTGTGAATTTAGCTATAGTATCGCCGAACCCTTTAGATTCCATACTTATGATACTACGTAACTTCTCCAGTATAATTGTAAAGCTGGATCATACTTTGCTCCGCTTTGGTCATCTGAATCAATACCTAAAGAACAAGTTGACTTAACGCCTCCTGGATTAGCTGTTATTGATTTATTCACCCAACCTTTTAGGTAAGATAAAATATCAGACGCTGTAGGTACATCGTCAGAAGGAGCTGATGATGCAGATCCTTGATCAGCCGCTATACCAGCTGTAATTGTTTTTCCACTAGATAAACTAATAGTTGCAATAGGTATAGAATTGTTAGCCTCTAAACTACAAACTACTGATGTAATTTGATCAGCTGGAAACAAGTTGTCACCATTCATAGCTGGTGTTGAAACGTTTGTTGCCGCTAGTGTGTATCCATTTACTACATGGATGTTAATAAATTTTGCCATAATTTTTGTTTTTGTTTTGGTTTGGTTATTGTTATTATTTTATGTGATTTATCAGTTTACTCTGTTTATTTTAATGATGTTTTTCATCATACTTAAGATCACCAGCTAGTTTAGATATATGCTTTTCATCAGCTGTCATATTTATATCACTATGTCCGTGATGATCGTCATACTTAACATCTTCTTTAAGATATTCCATATGTTTTTCATCATCGTGTTTAGTTGCTTCGTAATTTTCCGATGTTACTTTTGTATGGGCATGATTGTAAGAATGTCTTGAATTACCTGAGTACTTACCTTTATGTCCTTGTTCGTTTACTGCCATAATATTATTTTTTAAATTTAGGAAAATGCTTGTAAACACAAGATTTTATTCCTGATGGATTTGGTGCATTATCTGCATAAGATAAAGCTGCTTTAGCTCTTTTTTCTGTATTTACAGGATACGTACCTTTTGGTGATCCACCTGATGGCCCACAAAAAGGTCCTTCTGATGAATCGTATTTACCAGCGTTGCTACCCCCTGGTTTATCATCATCTTTAGTAGATCCTACTTTTTTTCCTGGTCCAAACGGACTGTTTGGCTGTATATACCCCATAATTAATTATTTACTTACCTACAATTATATCCGCTGCTGTTACAGTTGTTAATGATGTTACATAATCTACGGTAACTGGTAATATAGTTCCAGCGGGAACTCCTTTAAACTCTAAAGCTTGAGCTGAAATAGGTGTTCCATTACCTACTTTATGTACTTTTATTTTAGCTGTTTTATTTGCTCCATCAACAATAGTAACAATGTCATTCACATTATATCCAGATCCTCCAGCAACTATATCTACGCCTTGTACCTCACCTCCACCACCTACTTGCGTTATCTCAAGTGTTAAACCTGTTGCTAAGTTATTAGAGCATTCAGTGGTAAGAACTGTAGCGGCTACAGTATAACCACTACCCTCGCTAGTCCCTGGGACAGCGGATCCCCATCTAAATTCTTTAGCATCACCTAAACTAGTACCTGGTAGTATAACTGATATATCACCACTTACACCCACGTATAGCACAGAGCTATTTAAGTTTGTTCCTAATGTTCCTGTTTGGTTGTCAGAAATCCAAGCCGGTAAGGCATTTGGAGTTCCAACTAAACCTGTTAAAGGCATAGCTTTGCCTATAACTGTATCCGCTGTTCTAAATAATCCCATTTTTATATTGTTTTAATCTCTTTGTGCGCATAAAACCGCGTTAATACCTTTGTAAGGAGTTGGAGCTTTTAGTATTTGCATACCTGTTATTCCAGAGCTTGAGCCCATGCCATGTGGTCTACCAGCTTGGTCTAGTGGCCCATCCCATATGTGAGATTCACCTACTATACCAACGTGTTTACCTGGCTTTAGTTTTTCCATTGCTGGATCATATTTTCTATTGTGCATAATTATTATTTTTTTAAATTAATGATCTAGTTTGTAATGACATGGTTTTTTCCATTTCACTTCCATATATATCGTCTGCAGTTTGTTGAGTTGGTGTATTAAAATTTCCATCTATTGGTGCTCTACCACCACCACCCGCGTACTGCATTTCTGGTATAGCTGGGTCTGGTAAAACAGGATCTTGTGAAGGAACACTACCAGCTAAATTACCCACCGGCATCATAGGGGGTTGTTCAACGGGCATAGCGCCGCCACCGCCGCCACTACCACTTAATTTACTTTCTATACTATCTAATTTTGTCATAACATTAGATTGAAAACCGCTTCTAGCTTGGCTAGAAATTCCCGCCATTATTCCTGAAGCTCCTAGAGCTGAGTGTGTTAAATTTATCATATATCCTTGTTTACGTTTTTAATAGAGGTAATCATAACTTTATCCATATATGATTTTCCTTTCATTATAACATTTCTTTTGTTACTGGTAGGTATATCATCACTACCAAGCATTATTCTATATATTCTATTTATTAATTGTTTACCTCTAAAAGAAACTTTATAAATATTATATTTTTGTGTAGTTCTGTTTCTTTTTCTCCATACAGAAATCCAGTCATTTTGTATAAGCTTGCTCCATCTTCTATTATTCCAACTGTATGAGTAAGTACCCATTTTGAAATCTTTAATAGTAAATAAATCTATACAGTCTAAATATATTAATAATTCTAAATCAGCGGTATTAAGGTCGTTGTTTTTACAAGCCCACTTGCGTATTATACGGTAGTGTTTTAACAAATTAAGATCTTTTAAATCTTTTGCTTCTAGCTTTTTCACAAAACAACAACCACGTCTTGATCTTTAATAACGTGAAATATTTTTTCTTTAAATTCTACTTTATGACCAGCATGCCTATCAAAATATATTTGATCATCTTTTTTTAATCCTTGAACTTGATCACCTACTGAAATTATATGTGCACCAGTGTATCTTATATCTTCTTTGTCTTTAACTGACAATAATAATCCACCTTCAGTTTTAGTAGTTTTTTCTTTAAACTTATCTATAATTAAATATCTACCTATTGCTTTCATAATTTCTAATATTATTAATTACACAATCAGTTGATAGTATTGTTGTAGCTACAGAGGCCGCATTTGTTAAAGCGCTTTTAGTTACAAGCAGCGGATCAATAATACCTGATTTAATCATGTCTACTGTTTCACCCGTTATAACGTTTAAGCCATAACCTTCTTTTTTAGGTTCATTAGCTTTAATACCCGCGTTTATTAATATAGTATTAAAAGGAGCTTTAATAGCATTGTATAATATGTTTTCACCTATATTATTTTTATTTAATACTTTTGAAGAATTTAAAAGAGCTATACCACCTCCAGAAACAATACCTTCTTTTATAGCAGCTTTTGTAGCACATATAGCATCTTCTACTCTATCTGTTTTTTCTTTTAATTCTAAATCAGAATTAGCACCTACTTTTACAACAGCTACTTTAGCACTTAATCTACCTAGTCTATGTTCTAAACCTATTCTTACGTGCTCTTTATTTTTCTTTTTTAATTTATCTTTAATGTCTTTTATAATTGCTTCAACCTCTTCATTACCTGATTCAACTCTTATTATTGATTTATCAACTTCTGTCGAAACCTTAAGACATGATCCTAAATATTCTGTTTTTATAGAATCTAAATTATCACCTAGATTTTCATTAACAACAACTGCACCGGTTAAAAGAGAAAGATCTTCTAATATTTCTTTTCTTCTTAAACCAAAAGCAGGTGGATCTAAAACATTTATTTTTATATTACCCTTCATTTTATTCATAAGTAAAGCAGATAATACGTTATCTTCTATTTCACCTATAATAAGTAAAGGATGTTTTTCTTTTATAACATACTCTAAAACAGGTTGAATCTGTCTTATTGATTCAACTTTAGAATCCATAATTAAAATTAATGGATTTTCAAGTTCTGCTATACCTTTTTCTTTATTGTTTATAAAGTTAGGGTGAACTAAACCTTTGTTGTATTCTACACCTTCAACTATATCTACTTTTGTTTCACCTATTGATGATGGTTCCATAACAACTAAACCTGTATCACCTACGTTTTTAAAAGCATCAGCTATTAAAGAACCAAGCTCTTTATCATTGTTTGTTGCTATAGTTGCAACATTGTTTATGTGATCTCCTTTTACAGATAAAGAATTTTTTTCTAATTCTTTTATAATTTTAGATACACCTGTGTTTATACCTTCTTTTATTTGTCTACCATTTTTAGAATCTAAAACACTATAAGCATTTAATAAAATGGAATGTGAAAGAACAGTTGCGGTTGTGGTTCCATCACCTGCTTCTTTTACTGTTTTTCTAGCGGCTTCTTTAAGTAGTGTACAACCCATGTTTTCTACAGGGTCTAGCAATATAATTGAATCTGCTACAGTTACACCATCTTTAGTAATAATAGGACTACCGCTTGAATCCTCTAAGATTACACATTTACCGCTAGCTCCAAGTGTGGAGCTAACAGCTTTTGTGAGTTTTTCTATACCTTTAAATATTTGATCCTTAGCTTCGTTACCAAAGCTTAGGTTCTTGACTATTGCGTCTGACATAATTTAATTAAATTTGATTGAATTGATTTTATTTAAAAGTTTTAACAACTTGTGGTCCGTGAAGAAACGAAAGCTTTTTCTTGTAATGTTCAATAGAAGAATCTATTGCTTGTTCTGCGCCTTCAAGAGTTTCACGTCTTGTTACGTCGATCCAAGAATTTTTTTTATTTGGATCAAGGTATTCAGTTTGATAAAAACCGTTTGGTAATTGAACAATTCGCCAGTTTTTCTTTTTGGCTACATGTTTAAAAAGGTTAATGGTTTCTTCTGATAATTGTGGTTGACTACTCCACGAGCTAGTCGAATAAAATAGTGTCATTGGTATTGGTTTTAAATTTGACATTGGTTATTGCTCTATTAAGAGCGGGTTATATTGCTATTATCACTTGTTTTTTTTAAAATTTACACTTTAAGGATTACAAGGGCCCACGCTGGATACAATTCCATTTGCACCAACTACAATATATGTACTAGTTGATGTCTTGTAATAGCCATTTTTTATTGTTTTAAAATATTTGTTGTTTTAAATGCCCCACTCTTGAGGCCGTATGAATATGCATGTTAAATCCTGCTTTTGTTATTTTATCAAAAAAATAATAATCTTCACCTTTCCATGTTCCGTTCTTGTATTCTATATCAAAATAAGGATAAGTTAGTTTGTCCATTACTTTTTTTTCTATTAAGCAAAAAGCTAATGTTGGTTTATCTACTTTCATTATAGTATTACACCCACAATCTATTTCATCTAAAAAATCTTGAATTACTTTTTGATTTATATGTTTTCCGTTTTTTACAACAGCATACGTATGTTTTCCTTCATTATTTAACATAGTGCAATATCCAGACACAACTTGAACTTTAGAATCTAATAAGTTTTTGAATTGTTCCGGGGCAAATATAGTGTCCGAATCAATCCACATTATATAATCATAAATAATTTTTCCGTCAAAGGGTATTTTTATTTTTGCATGAGGATTTATACCTAAAACATGATCTCTAGCTAAGTTTATAATAGGAACATAACCAGTGTTTAAGCCATATTGTATCTCTTCTTCATTCATAAACCTAGTTAATAAATCCCAGCAGTTTAAAAAATGACTGCTAAAAGACGCTCCAGGTATACAAAACATTATTTTTAAACCTTTATATTTCATATTTAATTTAATTTAACTACATGGATTAATATTACATGTTTTATTTGTAATTACTCCACTACTGTTTAAACTTATGCTTGATGGACAAGATATAGTATTATAACAAGGATTTTTAGCACTTGTGCCTGCGTCAAACAACCAAGTTTGTGCTGTTGGATAAGTAGTTGTTAAAGCAGAGTCCGTATACAATATATCATTTGTTGTTAAATTAACAGCATCTCCAATAGAGGCTTGATAATAGAACTCAATGAAAATAGGTGGAACTGAGCCACTTCTTTTTAGGAAAATTGTTTGCCTAGAACAGTCAGTAATATTTGCTTTTACAGTTCCTGGACCATTTAAATTACTAGATCCACTACCTGTATTCATATTAAAAGCATATCTATTTATTACCTCTCCATAATTAACGTAAGATGCAGTATCAGATCCTTGATACCAAACTAAATTGTTAGTTGCCATTAATGGAACTGTCAATGTCTGATCTAAATAAACAAAATCTCCAGCCACTGGTTGAGCGTTTACCCCAGTGTGATAAGCAAAATAATTATATGAATAACTAAATCTTTGAGCACATGCCCCTTGCGATGAACTAAACGAATCAGGAGCATTACGAGGATTACTGGCATTAGCTGTCCAAAATGGTGTCAAGGAAGGGCAAACACTATAACTTTGAACTACACCTAAAGAATCAGCAGTTATAGCTAATGTTTCTGTAGAGTTTGGAGCGGTTTTAAAAGAATAATTTTGGCCACTTGTAAAAGAATATCTAGTAAATCCAAAAGGTGTTGTATAAAATATAGTTCCAACTCCTAAAATACCCGTGTAATAAACTGTTGTTCCGTTACCACCATACCAAGCAGAGCTAACACAAGCTTGAGTAGCGCTAGGAAAACTATTTGAAGAATTATAATAATATTGTTTAAATTGAATACTATTTCTTCCGTTCCACGATTTTGAATAAAATTCTGAAAATTTATGTGGTGCATTTTGGTCAACGCTAGAATCTGGCGGTGAGTATATTTTAACCAATGAACCTACTTGAGGCGTTGAACTATTACCCGACAAAGGCGCTGTGAAACTAGAAGATCTGTCTGCTTCTGTATTAATCATACTAGCTGATATAGGATTTCCTGGTGCTGGTAATGCCATTACTTATTACAATTACACTTATTTAACTTTAATTCTTCTATTTCAGCTTTTAATTCTTTTATCGCTTCAAGAAGTATAGGCGCAATACCTTGATGTCTCATAGAAAGCATACCATCTTTGTTTTCCCTTACAAGTTCTGGTATAACTTTTTGTACATCTTGTGCTATAAATCCTACGTCTTTTTTTATATCTAATATACTATCTGATTTTTTCCAATCAAAAGTAACACCTTGAAGTTTCATAGCTTTAGATAAAGCTGATTCAATAGGTTTTATATTTTCTTTTAATCTTTTGTCTGATGGTGAACCATAAGCAATTACATCACCAACTACAGTTAAAGAAGTGTCTGTAAATGTAGCTGATGCTATCATGTTAGTTCCGTCATAATTTCTTATAGCAACTCTATAACCTGATAAAGTAGGTCCAACCCCTGCTTGATCATAAAAAGTTGCTGCTGTAGTTGTTGGGTTTGCAAAAGATCCATGTGTTGTAAAATAATTTCCTATAAAACCTGTTGCATCACCAGCTACTGAAGAAGTTGCAAAATCAATTATTTTAGTAGAACCAGCTAATACATCTGCATGAGTAAAAACTTTACCTAAAAAGTCAACATCTCCGTTTCCATAAAATTTAGCTACTCTAGTATCTACAGGAGTTCCCGAAGTATTAAATCTATTTATAAAAGAAAAATAAGTACTATCATTTTCAGCCTGTGTAGCGCCAGACCCAGTTGCAAAATATATTTCATTTTCTCTAGAACCACCTGAGTTATTCCAAGCCATTGCTAAACCAGTATCATAACTTGTAGGTGGCGCCGTACTTTGTGCGTTACCACTAACATAGAAATATGCACCAGCACCTGTACCATTAACAGTTAAACTACCTGTAAAATTAGTTGCTACACTTGTGGAAGCACCTCTTTGTGTTACACTTAATAAAGTGTCGCTTTCTGAAGTTATATAACCGCTATCATTAGTCCATTGACTTATATTACCAGACTTATTAGTAAATGTCTGAGTGTTGGTAGCTGTAGTAGTTCCAGTGTTTGTTGTATATCCAGAATCATTAGTCCACATAGATATATTACCGGATTTATTAGTAAAAGTATCTGTGCTACTAGGTGTAACCGTACCAGTAGTTGTGCTATAGCCTTCATCATTAGTCCACTGGCTATTTGATCCTGATTTGTTTGTAAAAGTCTGGGTATTGTCAGCTGTGGTTGTACCTGTATTTGTAGTATATCCTTCATCATTAGTCCACTGTGAGTTTGATCCAGATTTATTAGTAAATGTTGTTGTACTAGATGCTGTAACATCGCCATCTCCAGTTCCAGCACCAATAGCTGATCTCACGTCTGCAGCATCAACATCTGAATACAAACTTATAGCTCCAGGATTAGCACCATCTGTAAGTATTGCTGGTAAACCAGGATCAGGCGAATAACTAGGTACTTGCCACTTATTACCTTCAGTTAAAAATTTAGTAGTTACATCAGAAGTACCAGTGGCTTGAGCACTTAAATCGGCTGTAACTGTTATTGATCCTGTGCTAGCTGTATTAGGTGTTAAATTAATATAAGTACCATCAGTAGTTGTTAAACTAGTTACACCAGCATTTGTAGCGGGTACCCTTGTCCAATTGATCCCATTATAAATACACCAATCACCTAAGTTCCAAGAATTTGGTGTTGTAGCCGCACCATTTGGCACAGCTGAACCAGCAGTACTAACTATATATAACCAACCATCAACAGCACCAGCAATTCCATCTAAATCAGGGTCACCACCATCACTAGCACCACCTTCAGCAATATTTCTAGCATCCCAAGTACCTTGAAATTGTAAACCTGTAGGTATTGCACCCCAAGATCCATTACCTTTTAAATATGTGTTAGCAGTTCCTCCTGTTGGTACATACCCTATATTATTCCCTCCATCATAAGCATACGATGTTAATGTTAATTCTCTAGTTGCAATACTTTCCGAAAGTGGCGCACCTGTTGATGTTCCTGTAGCTAAAGTAACCGCTGTTACTCCAGTATCTGAATTTACAGTTTCTATAATATTACCATCCGTATCAACAGCTAAGTCATAAGTTTTTGTACCTGTAATTGTTCCTGATCCATATCCAGGCATTTGTATAGATTTGTCATCACCTATAATAAACGCAGAGTTTGGAGAAGTTGAATAACTTCCAAAACTCCAGTGTAAGCCGTTTTTTACTGCTGTATTATTTTTATAAAGCCCTTGCCATACTCTAGAAGTTTCAACCGCGGGGTTACCAGGGTTGATACTCATGTAAAACATAATATTTTTAAAAGTAAAGTTTGTAAAATCCCCAACTATATTTGAACCAGCACCTCTAATACTAACTCTTTTAAAAAATGAATTACCACCTACATTTATAGCTGAACCGTTAAAATTCCACTCACCTAAATTAGGTGATGAAGAAAACGTTATAACAGAGTTTCCTAAAATACGATTAGGCCCGTCAGACCATATAGGCAAAGCATTTGTTGTACCTGTTCCTGAAATACTTCCAGTAGAATTAATTGTAACATCACCTGTTCCATCAACTGGTGATATAGTTATATTTGATCCTGGTATTATTTTAGTAACAACTCCACCGGGACCACTTGTGGGAATACGTAAAAAAGATCTTAATTGAGAAAGACTAACTCTTTTAGTTGGTTTTCTCTTATCACTAATATCTGTTATAACTAAAGTATCGTTTCCAGCTAAAGAAGAAATTTTAGGGTATGAGTATATTATTGCCATATTATTTTAAAAATTGTTGTCAAATATTCTATATTTTAATTTTACTGATAAACTTGTAAAACTAGTTGAAAGAGATCCTGTGCTGTTAGCTATGTGTAAAGTTGTTTGCTGGTTTTCTGCGTAAGGTCTTCCTGCGGCTCCTCCAGCTGGTGTATCTCTATAAAACATTCCGTTTCCAGCGTTTGCATTAGTCATGTAATTCCATTGAGTACCGTTTATTAATGAAACTGTTTGAACACCTGGAATTTGGTTGTTTTGCCTTACTTGCATGGTCCAACCATTATTTGAAGTTCCAGTTCCTTTTGTTTTCCACCAACTATCAGTTATTACTACAAATTTTGCAGCACCTTGACCAGCTATCAAAAGAGATCCTCCACCTCCAAACCCAGCAAGAAGTTCAGCACGTGTAAAAGTCCATGTTTGTTCTAAAACAGGAGGATTTGCTGCGGCGTTTACTGTTTCAATTACGTTTCCACTAGAATCTACGCTTAAATTATAAGCAGCTGTACCAGTTATATTACCTGAACCATATTGGCTAAACGCTAATGATCCATCGCTGAAATCCATATTTATTGCGTTTTTTTCAGCACCGGTACCAGATGTTCCACCTATATTAAATTGACCACTAGTATTTAAAGACATGTACGTGGTCCCTGTTCTTGAATAACCGGCAAAACCTGGTGGTACATTTGAGTTTTCAAATAAAACAATACTTGATGCACTACCAAAATTTCTAAGACCCACTCTTGTACCATTTGAGTTATCACCACTTATTTCAAGATTATTTGTTGAAACAGCTAAATCTTGACCGGCATATGTTCCTTTCTGCATTGAAACGTTTCCGTCCGAAGTAATCCTCATCTTTTCTACTGGTGCCAGACTATAATTATTAGAGGTAAAAAACCCCATAAAAGTTCCTACATCACCATTGTTTCCTACTACTAATTGTGCTTGATTTCCATAATCTGTAGTTCCGCCATAATTATTAACCGACCATGTAATACCTTGCATGGTGGTTCCATTTTGCCCACCACCTTGAGCTGCAACTCCTGAAAAATTTATATTACCGTATCGTGTTGTCCCAGAACTAAAACCAGTTATACTACCAGTATCAACAGCCATATCATACTGAACATTAAGTTTACCCTTAGGTGAAGTCGTCCCGATCCCGACTTGGCCAGAATCAAATATACCTGCATAGTTAGTTGTTGCTCCTTCTGCTGTTGCATATAAACCAATATTTTTTGTAGCACCACTTCCTTGAGAATTAAATTGTCCTCCATAATTAGTTCCTGAAGTTGCACTGTTAACTCCCAACACCGCTCTATCGCCTGGTGTGCTGGTTCTAATGTCAAGTTTAAATGCAGGCGAATTCGTTCCGATCCCGACTTGGCCAGCGTCGTCTATCATCATAGCTGATGCTTGTTGCATATAAGCAGCCGAACCTGATCCTGCAGGGCCTGCTGTCCAAAAATGTAATTCACCAGCCGACCAATTAGCATCTACACCTTGTCCAGTTTTTTTACCACCAATCGCTGCGTAGGTAGTTGCATAACTACCTGAATTAGATTGATTACTAAAACATATTAATGGTGAATAAGTATTGTCTGTACTTGTATTACTGTAAAGATTTAAACCTAAAGAATAACCCACTGTAGTGGCTCCACCATTTCCTGCGCTAGATAAAGTTAAAATCGGATCTCTACCGTCACTTACCCACCCCGATCCGTTAGAAGTAAGTAACCTACCGGCTGGATTTGTATATTTATAATTACCAGAATCATGATTACTCATGTTATAATAACTTCCAACTGTAGTATTATTTACATTAAAACCACCAGCTGCAGCAGCCGTTGCGATTCCTACGTTTCCATAAAGATTTACACCTTCGCTCGCTGTGGTTGTTACAACTTCAATCATAGGGTTATTTCCTGCAGCACCTAATTTTATACCGTTCCCTGAATAATTGTAAACAAATGCAAAACCACCCCCATCATCATCCCAACCAAACTCTGTTTTTGCTGCACCATCTTGAGCAACTTGAAAAGCAGGGTCTCCTGATGTAACCGTGGAAGGTTTGTCAATTATTATTCTTTCACCATCCGTAACTGTTATTTGATTTAAGGTATTGACAGTGGCGGTTTTAATAGGAGAATCTTCTATACCTGTTCCCCCTGTAGCCCACATTGTCAAATTTTTTGCAGTACCTGTTCCAGTAACTGTACCACTTCCTGTTCCTGCTCCTATATCGGAACGAACTTCTGCTCCTGTTCTATACTTTATTACACCTGAATCCGATACTAAAAACTTATCAGTGTCAGTTGTGGCATTGGATATTGTACCAATTTTAACACTCAAATTGTTAAAGTCAACCTCGTCGGTGCTGCCTCCCTCTATATATCCAGAAAGAAATCCAAAATCTAAGCGATTAACACTTGTGATATCGTAATCATCCATAAAGAGATCACCCTCTATTGTCACAGCATCACCTATTGTCACAGGACCACTTATTGTACCACCAGAACTTAAAAAATATCTACCATCTAAATCAACAGTTACGTCACTTTGATTTTGTACCGTTGCAGTTAAAACACCACTACCAGTGTTGAAAGCCAAACCTGTTAAAAAATCATTATCATTATCATTTTGCGCTGCAATAGTAACACTATTAGAACTATCTGTTAATGTTATATTACTACCTTTTACAAGCTTTACTATGTTAGTTGCAGAACTAGAGTCTGTAAGTATTAAATCAACATCGTTTGTAGATTGAGCACTTGTGTATGTGTATGTGGTATCACTACCTGTACCTGTTAAAGTTATTGTATTTCCACTTTGTGCAGCCGTAACGTTTCCAGCACCTAGTATTTTTACCGTACCACCACTATCGCTTAATAATATACCAGAATCTAGATTGTTTGATCCAGTACCTGTAATAGTTTGAAATGCGTTTTGTGTATTTGTCCAAGGCACGTTAACAACAAGCTGATTGCTTGAATTCATTTGAACCCCGTATGTTCTAGCTGTTATAGCACTTACTGCTGTAGCCCCAACAGTTTGTTCTGTGTCATCAAATAGTTTACCTAGACCTAAAACAGTGCTTGTCATTGCAACATATTCAGTATTTGTTGCAGCTATATCTATAGTGCTGGCATCTGTTCTTGATAATGTAACATTAGTTCCACCTGTTAAAACTATAGCATCATTAGTTCCATCACTTCCAGCTAAATTAATACTAGTTGTAGCCGAAGGTACATCAACAGTATAAGTTGTATCATTATCTGTAGTGTAACTAGGAACATCCCAAGTATTATCTTTACTTAAAAACCTTGTATTAGTACCAGCAGTTCCATCAACAGCGTTTAAATCTACAGTACCTATATCCACCGATCCAACAGCGTTAGCATTATTGGTTATATCTATATATGTACCTTTCGTACTTGAAAAATCTGTAACACCTTCATCTGATTGAACAATTGACCAACCTGTAACCACTGAGCTATCTGCAGCTGCATTGGCTGTGGCTATAATAGAATCACCTATATCTAAGTTAGTTCCGCTACAATAAAATTGACCACCCGCAGTAGCCACTATATAATAATCCCCAATTGATACAGCTACTCTTGTACCCACACCACCTGGACAGTTATATAAAAATGAACCGCTACTAACACCTGAAACTATTTCACCAGTATCAGCTCTAAATGTGCCTCTGAAAGTTAAACCACCTGAAACAAGTCCGTCAACATAGCCTTTTGATGCAGCATCTGTAGATGCGGAAGGGGTTGCCAGTACTGTAACTTGACCACTAAAACTTGATTGTCCAGTTCCAGAAACTGTTAATTCCCCTGCTACTGTTACATCATCTGGTAAACCAAAAATATACGCATCAGCCGCTACACCTGTTACTGTTACTTCGTTTGTGGTTCCACTAAATGTTATTGTATCCTGGGCCGTACCATCAGCTTTTAATATTAAATCAGTGGAACCAGCAGCTTTTCCTAAAATATATGTTGTATTATCGTTATTATCAGTCCAAGGCACATTTACATAAGCCTGTTCGCTACTTAATACAACGGGGTAATTTTTTGCGTTTTGTGTGTAACCTATTTTTATACCACCTAAAGCTGAACTTGTTGCAACCGGTAATACATAAGGTGTATCGGTGTAACCTATAGTTACTGTATCTCCACTCACTGATGTTGTAATATCTCCTGAACCAGTAAAAGTTAAAGTACCCACTGTGGTTATAGCAGTTCCAGTCCCGCTGTCAGCAGCTGGAGTTATACTTGTTACAGTTCCATCAAATTGATCAACAGCATTTATTGTAACTTCATTAGTGCCACCTGTTAAAGTAACGTTTGTACCTGGTTTTAAAGTTACACTTTCTGTTGTTCCTGGTGAAGGGTTTAAATTTATATTAAAATCAGTTGTATTAACAGTAACACCTGTTAGTGTGTATGTTATACCTGGGTTATCCGCCCACGTGGCATCTGCTCTTAAAAACTTTAGTTCTTCACCTTGTAAAGGTTGAGGCACTAAACCAGTTGAACCATCATTACCGGCTGTAGCACCTGTAAAAACAGCATATTGAGTATCAACCCATGGCACGTTAATTACACCTTGATCTTGTGAATTAAACTGTAAACCATAAGTTCTATTTAAATCAGAACTTATTATTTGAGCGTTTATATTTTGTACTGCATCTGAGTAAAGCTTAACAGTACCTAAAACCGTTGATGTTGCTTTGTTTATAGGTGTAGATCCTATTTGTATATTATTAGCATCTATTCTGGTTAATGAAATATTACCTGTTGCTGATAATTCTACATCAGTTGTTTGACCAGTGGCATCATTTAATGTTATTTTTGTTGTGCCGGATGGTACATCAAGAAAATACCCACCTCCTGGCGGAATCCATTTTAAACCTCCGTTGAAAGAAGATAAAACTTGACCTGTTACACCTATGTTGTTATTTGTATCTTTTATACCTCTTGTTGGAAACCATATATCAGCTTCTGTCTTAACTGTTGTTGCGTTAGATACTAAAAAAGGGGAGTTGACAAACTTACTACCATCGTATTTAGGTATACGATTAGTACTCACATTTTGCGTGTTGGATATGTATGTAGCTAATGTACTGACTTTCCAGTTTACCGTTGTTTTACTATCTTCAAGGGTACCTGGTATTAAGTCATCAGCATTAATTAAAGGGCTTAACGGGTAAGAATATAATATTGCCATGTGAGGTTTTTAATAAATTTAAAGTACAGTGACTGTTACACCACTATCAAAACTAGGCGCACCAGTTACACTTCCATCGTCATAAGTAGATCCAGCTGGTAAAGTAACCGCTGTTAAAGAATTATCATAAAAAGCGTATGGTCCAATAACCTTAGCAACTCCTGTGAAAACTAAAGATGTTAGACTTGTTGCTAGAGCACCTTCAAAACAACTTTCGTTATAATTAACCGTATTGTCAGCTAATGTCAATGTAGATATACCTGGTGTTTGATTGCCACTTCCACTGTTTCTGATATAGCCAAACGCATAAAAGGGTATAGAAGTTATAGAGTTGTCTATAATTATAGTGGTTAATCCAGTGTTTGTAAAAAAGGAAGCTGAGCCAGAAAACGTTATGTTTGAATCATAAGTAAAAGTATTAGCAACACCGTTTATGGTTAATGTTGTATAACCCATACCTCTAAAACACTGTGCATTTAAAGTTACACCAGTTCCAAGCGTTAAAGCTACAACAGGTTGTTGTGTAAATTTAGTTCCATAAATTACTTGATAAAACGCACTTGATCCAACAACACAATTATCAGGTATTGTAACCGCTGTAAAACTATTATATTTAAAAGCGTCATTACCGATTGAAGTTACACTAGTTGGAAAAACTATTGAACCAGCGATAGGGTTGAACTGAAATGCTTGATCATCTATAGTTGTTAACGCTGTACCAGATAAATTTAACCCGGTTATTGTGTTTCCAATCGAACCGCTTGTTCCATAAAATGATGTTTTACCTATAGACGTAACTGCTGGTGGTATTGTTAAAGTGCCTTCTAATAAATTATTTCTAAAAGCGTTTTCACCTATAGTTAATAGGGTAGAAGGTAAATTTAATGTTTTTATATTATTAACTTGAAATGCATCTATACCAATAGCTGTTAGACCTTCGTTTAATATTAAAGAAGTTATAGCTCCACCGTCAAAACCGCTGTCCGCTATGCTTGTTGCTGTGTTAGGTATTGTTAAAGTTTTTGATAAAGAAGCAACACCGGCTACAACACTTACAAATTCATCTATGCCATCAACGTTGTTAATATACGATGCTAAATTATCTACAGTTACTTTTTTATTATACGGTGTCCCTGAAGGATCATCAGTGATAATTGCTAAATCTGAGCCATTTACAGCTGTTAATTCACTCATACCGGTAACATTTAAACCGATATTAACTTGACTGGTGGTTGTATCTGCTATTAATCCTGCATATTGTGTATTTATTGGTGCTACAGACGCTCCATACGCAGCCACAACTGGTTTTGTAGCAAAAGAAGTCAATTGTTCTACAGAAACTGTTCTTGTAGGTTTACCAGTTTTGCTCATATCGGAAACAAGTAGCAAATCATCTGATGCTAATGGATCCTTTAAAGCTGGGTAGGAATATATTATTGCCATAGTTTATTTTTGTTTAGTTATATAGTATATATACTTACAGGAAAACGGTGAAATTTACTTATCGTGTGACAATAGGTAGTTACTATTATATATCTTATAGGCTAATGTCACAAAATATAAGATATAGAGGATTATGGGGTCGCTCCTCTTTTTACTACTCCGTATTCTTTTCGTAAACTCGTTTCATTTTCGCCGGGTCCCCTTGTTTTCCACGTTTATTCGTTAATCGTTTGAATTTTCCATGTATATTCGTAGAACATTTAGCACTTTCGTTTCAATATACTAATATTTATATATATACTTTACATGTTTACTACGATTTCACTATGATAATATAATAAACAATATAACTTATGTATAACACTAATCAAATAATAAATCAAATCAAAAAGAATTATCCATTTCACTCGTCAATGTGTCGTGATAAATACAATGAGACAATACAAGATTTACTATATGACATTATAATATGTGAATTATAAACAGTGAGACAATGTGGAATACTATTCAATACAAATTAACTAATAAACAAATATACACTTATACAAACTAAATACAAATACTAATTGATAATAATAATGTAACTAATAAACTAAATATAAATAACTATGACAAATTCAATCACTTCTAAAAGATTCGTAATCAGAAAATCACTAATCGGTAAAGACACTACTATCAATGTAGAATTCAAAAATGGTAAAACATTCACTTATAATCACGACAAAGCGTGGAATATAATGAAAGATAAACTACAAGACATGGCGTGTTTCATCAAGTATTCTTCTTACACTTCTTCCACTTCAGTTCCAACTATTCTTAGAGATAAAGAAGTAGTATAAAACTAACCAAACTTTAAGTTCCACTTGTTTCTATAAGTATAAAAATGCGAACAAGTATTGACATCATGGTGTATAGGTGTGTTCGATTCACACCATGTCAACTAACTAATAATAAATATAAATATGAGAAAATTTAAACACAAACCAGTAATAGAAGTAATAGCACTTTGTATTGCTACACTATTCGGATTTATGATAATCGGTGGATTAACTACAGTAATAATAGAAATAGCAACTAACGGCGCACCTAATATTAACTTAATATGATTTACAATTTAAATACACATTATGGTAAAGTGGATCTCACTTGGGCTATACTCAGACAAATGAGTAACGATCTGACAAGAGCAGACGTAGAAGGTATTGTACTTACACACAAAATAAATACAATTTCTAAATGATAATATAATAAATATAATAACTATGAATTTAACTAAAATATACAGCGAGCTTCAACAAATTGATGAGTTCCACGCTGACTTCAATCCAACTAGTGAATCAAAAGCTAGAATGAGAGAATTAATCTCACTAATACCAATATCTAAATATGACAGAGCGAGATAATATACAATTTAAAGACTATTCTGCTTCACAAATACAAGATAAATTACAACAATGTCTTGATTATGAAGCAAAATACGGTGAAATACCACAAGTAACTGCTGTGAAAAAATGGTGTAAAAGCTATGA
>Ga0181421_1000058_pt1 | contig 26443 bp, 48 predicted proteins | sample 44SPOviralmetaG_FD_130146 | JGI IMG/M metagenome (GOLD analysis project Ga0181421, IMG submission 130146) | Marine viral communities from the oligotrophic San Pedro Time Series (SPOT) site, San Pedro Channel, CA, USA - 44 SPOT_SRF_2013-06-19 | ecosystem: Environmental > Aquatic > Marine > Strait...
TAAAATTATAGATAATGTAAATCAAGAACTTGATTGTTGTACGATTTCAAGTGGGGTTTATGAATTTATGGTAGATGGCAAAAAAGTAGTGGCAAGATACTCGTATGTTTTTAAAAATATAAATAACCGAATGAGGATAGTTAATCATCATTCATCTGAATTAGTTGAACTATGAAAACAAAACAAATTAATTTAATAAATAGTTGGGGAAGCCCCGCAAAAAAAAATAAGTGGTCGATTTGTGTTAGGGTTTGGAAGCTAACCATAATTGATTTAGCTTATGTAATTAAAGATAAAGAACAATGCAATTCATTAAGATTAATAATTTTTAATTTAGGAATTGAAGTATGAAAGATAGAGATATAGTCGCACTTGTTACCTTTGCTTTGTTTTCAACAGAAGCATACGCACATTATTTAGTTGCTAAAAATGAAGGTAGTGAGAAGTTTAAATTTTACGTTCCTACCTTAAATACAACTTTAAAAAATTTAGGTGTAGTAGGAATTTTCTCAATCTTAAATGGAATTTAAGTAGAACAAAAAAAAAAAGCCCTTTGATGAAAACAGATGATAAAGAAAAAAAAGTAAATGGGGTACACCCAAACCTTTATAAAACATTTTTAATATTGGCAATGGTATCTTTTAGTTTAGGTGCTTTAGTGAATTATTATACACTTAAAAAAATAGCCAAGTAATGATAGTAAGTGGTAAAATTACTGATAGTTATGGTGCTTTAGATGGTGCTACAATAGTTTTGTTAAGGGATGGTAAAAGAACAAACCTTGCAACAATATCAAATCAAGAAGGGAAGTTTGAAATTGAAAATAATGAAATCAAATCTAATGATGAATTTGAAATAAGGTATCTTGGTTTAGAAACAGTTTTTAAAAAAGCAAAAGATTTAAAAGATGCTGACATTTATTTAAAAGAAAGCACAGAAGAATTAGATGAAGTAGTAGTAACTGCGGGTGATGATAAAGACGAAGATTCTACTACAAGCGATTATTTAAACAAATTACTATCTAATATAGGTAAGAAACCAAACACACCAATAAACAGAGGAAAAAAAGAGTGGTATAAATCAACTGCGTTTTTATTAGGAACATTAGGAATTATAACAATAGGCACAATCATCGTAATAATTAAAAAAACAAGGTGATGGAAGAAAATGTTACACAAAACGCTTCAACAGAAGCAACACCAAATGTAGAAACTCAACCTACTACAAGTGAAGTTAGTATGGAAAGTGGTGGCTCTGTTAGTGGGGAAAAATTAAGTTTATTGGCAATAATGATGTTAGGTTTAACAACCGCATCTTTAATTTATTCAATTCACTATTACAGAAAAAAAGTTGAAAGTTTAAAAAGAGGTGAGTTTCAGCTTAAAAAAATGAAAGAAGATATAGATGCTCTAAAAAGGAAGCTAACAAACACAAATAAAGGAAATAGAACACGATATGGCAGAATGGCTTAATAAAGTAACGTATGGTAATTTAAACCAAACGCTATTAGAAAATATGCAGAAAATGTGTATTGCTGATGAGGTAATACCTTTATTAGAGGGTGAACTTAAAGACAAAATACAACCACCTAAAAATTCATCAGAAAAAACAAAAGATGAATTAACTTCAATGGTTGAGAAAGTATCAAACATAACCGATGAATCTAATTCGGAACATTTTAGAAGATTTAAAAGGTATGATAGGTCTTTAGTTCAAACAATAACATCAACTTTTATGCAAAAAGGATTAGACGTAGAAGAAATATGTTTATCCGTTAATGATGATGTTGCACCAACAATTATTAAGCTAAAACAAAAATACCAAAGACCAAGACCATATCAACTTGCAGAATACTATAAACTTAAAATGTTTCCTTACGAAACTTATTCAGGTCATAGCCCATCATATCCAAGTGGTCATACCATACAAGCATATTGTATGTTAAGTGTAGTGGGTAATAAATATCCTAATAGTTATGATTTCTGTAAAAAAATGATAGACGACATAGCTTATAGTAGAGTTCATTTAGGATTACATTATCCAAGTGATAATGATGCATCGTTTATTATAGGACAAGAAATAATAAAATTAAAATCATTTTCAGAAAAATATAAAATATGAAAGACGAGAAAGAAACTAAAGTAATTAATTTAGTAACAAACAACGACACAGACAAACCAAAAGAACAACTGACCGCAGATGGTCAAAAAGTTTTACCCTATATAACACTTAACATCAACCCCGTTGCTAAACCTCGAATGACACAAAGCGACAAGTGGAAAAAAAGACCCGTAGTTCAAAGATATTGGGATTATAAAGATGAACTAAAAATGCTTTGTTTCTTATGTAGATGGCAACCTAAAGACGATTTAGATGTTACGTTTGTATTACCAATGCCTACATCTTGGTCTGAAAGAAAAAAGAAAAAGACAGAAGGAAAACCTCATCAATCAAGACCTGATTTAGACAACCTTATAAAAGCGTTTAAAGATGCTTTGTTGGTAGAAGATAGCCACGTTCACACATATCACAATATGAAAAAGGTTTGGGGAAGAAAAGGGGCAATAATTTTAAAGAGATAAATTTTATTTTAGAAAATAATATACTACTTTTGTAATAATGAGTAAGGCACACAAAAAAATTAACAAAGGTATTTCACTTGTCTTTGAGGAAATACAAAAAACCATTAATGCAGTTGGTGAAAGAGGTTTTATCAAGATGCTTATTGAGTTAAGAGAGGATAACGAACTTACTTATCAAAACGAAATAGCCAAAGTGGTTATTAAAATTGTAGCAAAAGAATTTAATTTATCGGTCAAAGAGTTGTTGTATGGTTCTCAAAGAATGAATGACAAAACTCACGCACTTGGTATAGTAGCTTTAATATTAATGACTGAATTTGATTTTTTACTTAAAGAAGTGTCTTTTGTTTTAAATAAAAACAACACCAATTTATCAAGATACAAGTCAGAAGTTGAAAATTATGATGAGCAACACCCCCTTGACATTAAAAGAATAGAAAAATTGGAAAGCATTAAACATCAATTAAAATTATATAAGAAACACTATGAGCAATCTAAATAACGAAGAAGAAAAAGCAGACGTTTCAGTTGAAAGTAACCAAGATTTTTATAGTGGTTACAGTCCTTTAGACGAACCCGTAACCGAAAGGGCTTATACAACACCAAACATTGATTCATCAAAATTGGAAGCAGAATTAGAAGAACCATCTTTTAATGCACCTAACTTTGAGGATTTTAATACAGAGGAAAGTGAGCCAAATAGTTTTAACCCCGCTATTGATAATTTAGACAAAAAAGAACAAGCGTATGCAACCGAACAAATGGTTGATACTGTTTTAGATGTTTATGGAAAAGCACATTTAATTGCAAATAGGGTTACAAAACTCAAAGAACAAAAAATAGCAGATGCTATGGAGAGTGGGGAAATAAGCCCATCTCTTGAAGTTCCTATTGATGAACAAGGTAATACATTAGGTCTTTTAGAATATGTACAAGAATATAATTCACAACTTGATGATGCAATTAAGTTAGAAGATGATTTTGTAGAGAAAGTTCGACCACCAATGATAAGAGTTTTCCAAAAGAAGGGTCTTGCTATGACCGATGAACAGTTTTTGTTGTTCGCATTTGGAAGTGATATTGTTACAAAAGGTGCTATGGTTTATCAATTAACAAAACAAAATAAAAAGTTATTTGATATGTGGAAAGAGCAATCTGCATATACACCACCAAAACCAACACAAAAAACAAAAGCCGAACCAACGCAAAGCACAGAGCAATCTTCGACAACAGAACCAAAAACAATTACAAAGGTAGATGAGGTTTTTCAAGAACCCGAAGAATTTACCGCAGAAAGTATGGTAAGTGATATGATGGGTGGTAAAGAACAATCTAATTTTGAGAACACAACACAATCAGAAGGTATGCCTACATTTGGCGACCCTGACATTCTCAAAGAATTAGATAAACTTTCAAAAGAAGAAACACCTAATATTATTGATGTAACACCCGTAGAAGAAGTAGAAAAACCTAAAAAGAAAAAAAGAGGTCGCCCAAGAAAAAACAAATAATAACTTTTGGTGATTATAGTAGTACAAAAGTTCGACTTTAAGGTTACTATGATAGTAAAAAAGTAATAGTATGAGAGAACCAAAATTAGGAGTTGCAGTTGGAAAAAAAGGTGTAGGCAAAACTTACATAACTAATCAAATGATTAGAAGTTATGTAAAAGGAAATCCATCTAAAGGAGTAAAGCCAAGAAAAGCACTAATATTAGATGTTAATGATGAATATACCGATATAAAAGGATTACGTTTAAGAGATGTGATTAAGTTTTCCGCACACCCTACTGTTGAAGCAAGACGAATAAGACCATTTAATGATGATGGTATGAGAATGACCTTAAAGGAAATTCAAGGTTGCTTGTTTCAAATTCTTAATGATTACAGAGGTGGTCTTTTGCTTATTGAAGATATAAATAGATATATTTCAGACCATTTACCAAATGACCTTGTTGGTGCAATTTGTACAAACAGACACACAGATACAGATATTATAATGCACTTTCAGTCAATAGGTCGTGTAACTTCAAAAATATGGCAAAACTTAAATTGGGTTAGATTTCATAAGAACACCGATAGTGTTGATAGACACATAAAAAAGTTCGAAGATAAATTCGAGTATCTTAAAATAGCTGAAATAATGATAAATACTCAATATTATAATGGCAACGAAAGATTCTTTTTGTTTGTTGATATAGATGCAGAAAAGATATTGGGTAATTTTGACAAAAAGCTACTTGACCAAGCTATTGACGATTATATAGAAAAATATTATAGGAAAATAATCTCGCCTATGCTACAACAAAGAGATTTGAAGGGTAAGAAAAAATTTACCCAAGCATCAGCAGTTCAGTTCGTTAGGGATAGAATTGTTAAGAATTATTGCAGTTAAGCACTATTTACAACTTCATTATTGCAAACATACATTGTTGTATGTAATAAAAATTATATTACGAAATAATATATTTGCGTTATGCAATTCTGTAATTGCCATTTATTTATTGTTTAACCTTTAATTCATTCTGATATGAATACAACAAAACTTGTAACACTTGTAGGAAAAGTTCTTACAGTAACTGCGGGAGTATTAGTCGCTTTTAAAGTACAAGAGATGTTAGCAAAACGTGGAGTAGCTTCACCTTCTGCTGAATAATCTTGTGATTTAATTTATTATTTAACTTTTTAATTTTTAACAAAATGGCAAATATCGGCAAATACTTGGCAGATGCGAGAGCAAATGCTAACGAAAATTTCTCCAATATGAGTGGTGGCTTCGTAGATGACACTAACTTTACGGGAGATGATTTTTTCGGTGCAAACGGGGGTGGTGTTTCAGCACCTACCTCACAACCTTATATTATCACAGTAACTTCAACAAGTGGTTCAGCAGTGAGCAACTTTGCAGTTCTTGGGTCGTATGAGTTTATTAATAACGCAGGTTTTACTGCGGGTGGTGATTTGGTAATTGGTTCAATTACTATTTCAAGTGGTATTAGTGGAGTAACTTATCGTGAAATGCTTTACCAATTTATGCAAAACCCTTATAGTGTTGGATTGACTTATTTACAGTCAGCTACCGCTAATCAGGTTTTGGAAACACTTGCTGTAAACACTCGTGATGCGAATGGAAATGAAGCACAAAAAACACTTGTGCCTACCATTGACCCGTATCAGCAACAATCAACAATTATCGCAATGCGATATGGATATAGAATTGATGGATTTACTAAAATTAAGATTTCTTCTGTTTTAGCAAATGCAACATTGAAACTATACTTCTACCCATCTGATAACATTAACCTTGCAAGAGGTTTAGCGGGTCGCCCCGTATCAGAAGCGTTTGGAAATCCAGGCATTGTAAAAGCCCAAACAATCAAATTGCAAGGGTAATACGTTGTTGTGTAGATTGCTACACGGAAACTTTAAAGAAGGGGTGTGGCTTAATGCTTCTCCCCTTTTTTTAATTTAAAATCAAAGAAAATATTATGGCAACAGTATATGATTATATAGCCGAAAACAATCCTCAACAAGCAAAACAACTTTGCGAATCATTTGGGTACACTATTACGAACCCAAGACAAATGAGTGGCAACTTAAAAGTTTTGATAAACAATGAGGGTGAACACGCTTTAAAATCTCTTATGGATTTACATCCCGACAAAGAAATTTTAATAGATTATTTCGGTACAAAAAACAAAAAAGAAGGTTGTGGATGCGGTTGTAAATCAAAAGCAACACCTACACCTTCCTATGCACCACTTGAAGCATACTTAAATGCAAGTGGTAGGCAAGAATCCGATGCTAAAACATTGGCGACAAATACGAATACAATAATTTTTGCTTCTGCTTTAGTATTAGCGGTAGCAATCATATTTAAAAATGATAAATAATGGGAGTAAGAAGTGATAATTTCAGCAAATTAATTGCTATAATAGTTGTAGAAGATAAGAATGGCGTAGTTTCTTTTTTAAGAAGTCAAGGCATTAATGCAAGTGAATCTGCATCAAATTCAGCAATTATTCAAGCAATAGGAAGGGGTATGCAATCTGACAAGTTTATTCAAGCATTTTCTCAATGGGCTAAAAGTAGATATGAACCTCAATCAAACTTTAACTATAAAGGTGCAAGTGGTGGTTTCGACCCAATGGCTACACAAGGCGGTGGAAGTTTTGATGCTATGAGTTCGCAAGAGGGTACTAACCTTATGGAAGATAATTTTGCAAATGCAAGTGGATTCGACCCAATGGATAGTCAAAGTGGTAGATTTACCCCAATTTCAACGCAAGGTGGTGAGTACGCTAACCTTTTTGGTAGTGGTAAAAAATCTACTCCATATGACAAAACAACGGGTACGGGTGGTACTAAAGTCGGTGGTCTAATTAGAGGTTTCGGTGGTACGATAGATAAATTAGGTGGTGTTGATGGCATCATTAATAAATACCTTGATATTCGTGAACAAGACAAAGCAAGTTCTGATGCAAGGGCTTTAGCCCAAGCAGATGTAGAAGTAGCAAGATTAGAACTTGAAAAAGCATTAGCATTAGGAAAAATAAAATCAGAAGAATATGAAAGACAAATGAATCGTCTTGATGGTGCAGTTCAAGGTGGCGGTGGAAACACAGTTTTATATATTGTTTTAGGTGTTGTTCTTTTAAGTGCTATTGGTACAACTATTTATTTTGCAACTCGTAAAAAGTAAACTTTGGAAGAAGGTGTAATATTTGATGATGTATTACGAGAAGAAGCAGATAAAGAGAGTAGATTTAAAACGTCAGATTTAAAATATTATCTTTTAACTTTTGCTTTTATCGGATTTGGTGCTATCATCTTTTATAAATATTCAAAAAAATGAATGGTACAGAAATTATAGAGAATAATAAAAAACTTATTAATGGCGACCATAAAAAAAGGTTGTTAAGTAAAACTAAAGGTACTGTTCAAGGTGCTTTTACGGGTTTAGTCGGTGGTGTTATGTATGGATATTTTAAAGATAAGAACATATATACTACGGGATTTATTGGTTTATTGATAGGTGGTACTGTTTCAGCAATTTTAGTTGGTAATTTTTCAAAGTAACAGTATGTTTAGTAGAAAAAGAAAATTAGAGATTGACAAAAAAAGACAATTAGAAGCTCAAAAAAAGCAAGAATTAGCTAATGAAAAAGCTAATGAAAAAGCTATGCAAGATGCTGAAAAAAAGAAAATATACACAATAGCGGGTGTATTTGCAGTTTTAGGAGTAGCGATAGTTTTATATAAGACAAGAAAAAAATGAGTTGGTATAACCATCCAAAAGATACGAGAAATTTGATTATTGGTGTAGTAGCATCATTATTTGGAGTAATTGTATGGGAAATAATAAAAGAAAAAAAGTTGTGGAATAATAACACAATTAAAGAAGATATAGATACATTATAATATGAAAAATAAAAATTTAATTGTAGGGTTAGGTGTAGCAGTATTACTATACTTTATATTTAAAAGCAAAAAAGGTAAACAAGTTACTGAACAAGTTAGCGAAAAGGTAAAAGAAACTGTAAAGCCAACCAAAGAATTAATAACAAGAGAAGTTGTAAGTCGTGGAGATGCACGAGTAAGTGGTAAACAATTATTAAAAATAACAAACCCTTTGTTTAGTCAGAAAACACCTTTTAAAGATTACACATACAGAGTTCCACAAAATGATAGGTACATTGTAGAGAACTCAAAAGGAGAAACAAGAGATGTTTTAAAAGCCAATAGAAGCAATATAGTAATTGATGAAAATGTAAGTGCAACTAAACGAAGTGGATTTTTACTTACGGGAGATACTTTTAAAATTTATAAAACCAAATTCTAAACAAAAAAAAATGAAAAATAAAACTTTAATTTATGGTGCTTTAGGTGTTCTTGCGTATTTAGGATATAAAAAATATAGCGAAAAAACACCCGCTTTAGGTACGTCAAATAAAACGACTGATGATTTGAAAGCAAAACTTGAAGCATTACAGAATAGTGCATCTTCATCAAAAAGTGAGCTTTCTAAACTTCAAAAAGAAATAGATAGGCGAGAAGCTGAAAAACAAAAACGTCTTGCAGAAATAGAAAGATTAAAAGGTTCTAAAAGTTCAGACGACTTATTAAAAAAACAAAACGCTGATTTGATGCGTAAGATTGCTCAACTTGAAAAACAAATGGGTATTAATGATGCACGGAATAAAAGAATTTTATCTGATAAAGAAAAAGAGTTATTAGACCAAATTGCTAAATTAAAAGCGTCAATAACAACAAAACAAGATTTAATTGATACCATAAATGCTAAAAGAGAAGCAAAAGTAGAGATGGAAAGATTAAAAACTCTTGAAGATTTTATAGGCAATAGTCAAGAAACTATTGATAGATTGACTAAAACTCTTGATGGTATTGATACTTCAACTAAAGCGGGTCAAGAAAGAGCAAAAGTATATATTGACCTTATCAAAAAGGCAGAAGCACTAAAGGTTAAAAAAGCTACAAATACATCAACTATAATTGAATTAGGTTTAGGTAGAACGGGCTATCAACAATTATTACCAAAAGCTAATTTTACTTTAAATGATTTGTTAGATGATTCTAAACATATTATTGTTAAAGATAGATTTAGAGAGCAAGTATATTATGAATTTTACCCCATTGATGCAGATGTTCCTTTTAAACAAAAGGGTAATTGGACACAATGGGTAATTCCACTTAAAAGTGAACCAAAATTAGCGGGTGTTTGGAATGAACGCTTGGAAAAATCTATGCTATCTAATTTTGCTAAAGACCCAAGACGATTTGAAGTTTTAATAGGTGGTAAAAGTTTAGATGCTCAACCAATAGCGGTTTAATTTAATTTTAATTTTAAAAATAGAAATAATGGCAAAGAAAAAAGTCAAAAAAAGAGGTGGTTCAAAAACTTGTCAAAAAGTAAGTAGCTACAAAAGAAAAGGTAAAAAAGTTGCTTCATACGGAAGAAAACGTAAAGGAAAATAATTTAAAAAAAAATTACAATGGAAGATAACAATCAAATTGATTTCTCAAAAGCATCTTTTGTAAGTGCAAGGATAGGTGGTTCTTTGGGATTCATTGTTGGGTTAGGTTATGCCTTTAGTGTAAAATCTGGATTTTGGAAAGGTTGGGGATATACAATCTTGGGTAGTATGGCTTTAGGTGGATTAGGTTATGGAATTGGATTAGCCATTGATTCCTCAAAAAAAACAAAACAATTAAAATAACAAGATATGGCAAAGAAAATGAACGCATATATGAAAGCACTACAAAAAGCCCGTAAAAGCGGTGCAAGTAGCTTTAGTTATAATGGTAAAACCTATAAAAAGGCGAAAACCAAAACGGGAATGGTAATTTATAAATCATAAATAGTTATGGAAAAATATACATCAATTTTTAAAGAAAAAAATTATTACATAGGTATAGCGGTAGGTATCGCAAGTGTTCTGCTATATCAGAAATACATAAAATAATATGAAAGGTAAGTTTATATATTATAGTATTATTGTATTAGGAGTAGGTGCTATTTCTTATATGTACTATTTATCTGATTTAGGCGGTAAAAAAACATTTTCCGAAGATTTAGATGAAGCAGTAAAAACTAACGAAATAACATTAGGAAGATGAGTAATCGCATAGGTACATCGGTAGGAGTTTGGAATGAAAATCAAATTGCAAGTTTAGAAACGGGTTTTTCAAATGCAAGTGGGTTTTTTAGTAGCAGTTATCTTCGTGGTAATCCAAGAGCAGTAAGGTCAAAATTGGGTTATTCTGAATTTAACAAAAGAAAAAACCTTTATTTGAAGTTTACCCGTGAAATGGGTTTGAATGATGCCCAATTAAACGAATTTTGGTCAAAATGGTTGATTAAAGGAAATAGTAAATCTGATGGTTTTGAACAATTTGTGAAAGAACAATTATTAATCCAACAAGCTAAAGAAAGGGAAGAAGCCGAACTACTTGCAAGATTAAAAGAGGAAGAAAAGAAAAAAGCGATTAGTGATTCTAACTTGTTTCCAACTGATGAAACAGAACTAAATCCAATAGACCCACTAACTGATGACGAATTAAAAAGTAATTATAATACAAAACCTATTGTTACACCTAAAAAAAATAATTTACTAATATATGGTGTTATAGGTGTTGTAGCTTTGGTAGGAATAATAATATTAGTTAAAAGGAAATAATATGAATACAATAAGTCCAAATGAAGATATGTTCGCTGACTTTTATCAAGTTGGTGGTTATAGCAATTTAGCGGGTGGAACTGCTCGTTTAATGGCAAGAGGTGGAAGTGGACAAGGCGGTCTTTTTACGGAACTTGCACAAAGAGGTAGAGGTACAAAATTTGTCAATATAATGTACAGACAATTTACAAGAGTTTATGATGAGATAAAACAAGATTTTGACTTGTCAGATGCCGAAATAAATAGGTTATATGGTGATTATAGAAATCAAGGTGGTAGTAAATTAAGTGGTTTTAAACAGTTTATATCTGATGTGGAATCAAGCAAAAGCAAAGTACAAGAACAAATTATAAACGATGTTTCTACCCCACAAGTAGAACCTCAACTTGAAACACCAATGCCACCTAAAAAATCTAATATAAACTATTTATATATAGGTTTAGGTGCGATAGTATTAGTCGGTGCGACAGTATTAATAGTAAGAAAATAGAAACTAAATACACAAAAAAAATGACTGCAAATCAAATGTATAAAAATAGCGGTTCAACTTTAACTTTTAGAGAATGGTTAAATCGTGAAAAACAAAAAGGTGTTGTTATACCACAACAAGGAGTAACAGATAAAATTGACGATGAACTTCAAAAAAAATTAGATGGTGAAGAAGTAAACTTTATAAAAAGTGGAGAAAAAACAGTATTAGGATTAAATAAAACTGTCATCGTTTTTTCTGTACTAATTGTATTGGGTGCGGTTGGTTATACTATATATAGAAAAAGAAAATGAATTTAAAAGTAAATAGTAGATATGAACAAATGACACTTGCTATAAATGTTATTTGTGCAAGACCAACAAAAGTTCGTCTTAAAATAATTGATGCTGAAAAACCTTTAACTTGTTTCACTAACAGATATAAAACAGTAAGTCAAGGTTTTAAATTTTATGCTCGATTACCCCTAACACCAAAAACGCTAATAGTTAGTGTTTATTGTGATGATACGGGTCAAAACAATAACCAAATAAAAATTATAAATATTGAAAAATTTGGTTTAGAAAAACGAATGGATGAAGTAGATATAAAAAGTTATAGCGTAATGAGTTTTGTAGATTTTGCACAAAAGTTCTCTTTTAATGCATCTTATCTACAACCACAAAATTATATAAGCCAAGCGTGTAACTACAAAATTGAATATCTACCAAGTATTATAGGGCAAAATGGTAAAGAGGTAAAAACTCCCGCAAGAATAAGTAAAACAAATGGGAGAATACAAGTATCTAAAAAACATTTTGATAAATATACTGTTCCAATGAGAATGGCTATTCTTTTACACGAATTTGCTCATTTTTATTTGAATAAAAATATAGATGATGAAACCGAAGCAGATTTGAACGGGCTTCTTATCTATTTAGGTTTAGGTTATCCACGAATAGAGGGTTATGAAGCGTTTTTACAAGTTTTCGAGGGTTCACCAACTCCCGAAAATAAAAAGCGTTATGATGTGATTAACGAGTTTATCCAAAACTTTGAAAAGAAAAAATTTGTAATGTATTAATATGTCAAAAGAACTAATTAGAAACATACCGACAAGAAATCAATCTGATGTAGTTTGGATTGCTTGGTACGATGCTTTGAGAAATCAATTTGGTAGGAAAAAAGCAAATGCTTTATTTTCTGCAAATTGGGATGCTCAAAATGGTAGTAATTCTGATGCAAATACTCGTGATTTAAGAGAGCATCTGAAAAATAAAGGCAAACTTGAAATAAGTGGTGGTTTTACGGGTGAATTAAAAGATAAAGTGTTTGATGTAGGTAATTGGATTGGCGATAGTTTAGTAGTTGGAAAATATGTTGGGTATGCTTTAGGTGTAATTGTAATAGGTGGTATTGCTTTATTCGTTTATAATCTTGCTAAAGACCCCGAAAAAGCCATAAAAGTAGGAACTGCAATAGCTACAAAAGGAAAATCAGAAGCTATACCAAAAAATAAAATATGACAAGGAAAAATAAAATAATTTTATATGGTGGTGTTTCACTATTGACTATTAGTTATATTATATATAACAGATGGTCTAAATCTATCTTTTATGATGAAATTCTAAAAAGAATAGGTGGTAACTCTGTAAAATTTAATGAATTAAAAGTATGGAGTCCAACATTTTTAATTTCTGTTCAAAGTCAAAATAAACCTTACATTGAGTTACAACAATCCGTAGTAAAAGAAAAAGCAGAAGAATTAAATGATGCTATGAGTGGTGCGGGTACAGATGAAGAACAAATTATTTCTGCTTTCAATTCTATAAACTCTAAAATTGAGGTGGCACAAGTAAATTCATTTTACAACGCTAAATATAAAAGTATTTTAAAAAATGATTTGCAATCAGAATTAAACAAAAGGTGGTTAAGTAAAATAACCCAAATAATTTCATTCAAACCCGATGTAATTTATATATAAGCTATGAATCAAAAAACATTATACATAATTGGTGGAAGTGTTGTAGGGCTAACATTGTCTTATTTTACTTTTAAAATTATTATGGCATACCGAAACAAAAAACTTGCAACCCAAAACAAAATTGACCTAAATACATCTGAAACGGGTGGTAGTGTAGGTAGTGGGCAACAAAGTTCACAAGGGGCTAAACCATCAAGCGATAGTTTTAACTTAAAACTTGGTTCTTATGGATATAAAGTTTCACTTCTTCAATCAGCTTTAAATAAGTTAGGTGCATCTATTGATGTGGATGGTAAATACGGACAAAAAACTCAATCAGCTATAACTGAATTTGGTGAACTTCCTTTTTATAAATGGAATAAATCGTGTGATTGGCTTGGTGGATGTTCTGTTTCTCAAAGCAATTATAATGAAATTTTATCAAATGCAACACAAGAAGGATGGAGTGAAAGTGAAGCAAAAGTATTAGCGAGTAAAGATTGGAAAGAATTTAGTGGAAACGTAACAACATTTAGCAATTTAACCATATAATGTCAAAGCCATATTTCAATATAAACCACTATCCAAACACTTCAAAGTGTCAAACTCTTGATGCTCAAATAAGTGATTTGAGAGATAAGCAAGACCTTGTTAATAGAAAGTTAATGTGGGGAAATGCCAAAACAGTACAAGATATTTTGATGAACAAAGAAATTCAGTTTGCTAATTTAGATTGTTCACAAAAATTAGAAGATGCAAGTGTTTATGGTACAGTAGATAGTGTTACAGATAAATTTAAAGATGCAGAGGAAAGAATTTTAGGGGAATTGAATAAGAAAAGAGCAACGATGCTTATTAGTGGTGGAGTTGTATTATTAATCGCTTTGGCAATATTTATTAAATAGTTATGGGATTATTCGGTGCTTGTTGGAAAAGCAGTAGTTCTTGTGAAAGGGATAGGTATAATAATGAACTTAACGCAAAACGGGGAGAATTTCCCGAAATGACTTATAGTTTAGAATCTTGGAAAAAGGTTAATCCAACTGTAAAGCTAACAAAATGTAGGTCTTTGGGTGCTGATGTGAAAGCATTACGACTTTTAAAAGAAGGAAAAATTAAAGATAGTGCAAGAAGTGATGGAAAGAGATGGGATGAACGAGGTAAAAAAGTTTATACCACTTTATATAATGAATATAATGGTGTTTATAACCGAAGATTTTGTGATGCAATTTTAGACAATGCAAAAGCAAACGAGGACAAAATAAAAATAATGCAAGAAGCCGATGAGGTTGCAAAACGAACTGAAAAGTTTGTTGAAACTCAAAGGACATTGATAATAGCAGTAGGTGGTGTGGTTTTACTTATAGGAACTGTTTTAATTTTAAGAAAACTATGACAAATTTAATTGAAGATGTTGGTTTTACAAATCCAAACAGTAACCCTAAATGGAATAATGTAGTTCGTGAAAACGATGGTATTTATTTTGGGCAACTTGACCCTTATTGGAAAAAAAATTTAGACGATGCTTTAGACGACCAACAAAAAAGAATCGTTGATATAGAAGATAAGTCAAGAAGAATAAACTTACCTAAACAAGCGTTGGTTTTTGGCGGTGGGTTATTAGCGATTTTAACTGTTTTAATAATTATAAAATATAAATGATGGGATGTAATTGTGGTAATTTTAGTAATGCTTGTGGTTGCGGTGGACATATCGGGGCTGATGGAACTTATACAGAGGTTCAAAATGTTAAGCAAATTGGAACTGACATTTTAGATACAGTAAAAGAAGGTGCTTATGATATTTTTGATGTTGTAAAAGGTACGGGGCAGTTTGTTATTGATGAAACTAAAGAAGGGATTGGTGAAATTAAAGAACAAAGTCAAAAATTAGATGAAAAAGATAGATTAATTAAAAGTATTCCTAATTCATATTTGGTTTTAGGTGCGGTTGGCTTAATTATTTATTCAATGTTGAAATAATGAAAAAAATATTATTTATACTTGGTATTGGTGGAATAAGTTATGCCTTATATAGCTACTTCACTAAACAACTTTCTTTAGCTTTAGATTGGGATTTTAAAGTTAAAGGGGTTAAGGTACTATATATAGATAAAAAAAGAACAAAATTAAACCTTATAATTTCAGTATATAATAAGTCAATATTTGAACTGCTTGTGAAAAATTATGATTTAGATATAATTTATGAAAATGTAAAAATTGGTAACGCAAAAACCTCAACACCATTTACTGTTAAGGGTGATTCTTGGTTTGATGTTCCAACAGTAGTAGATATACAATTTGATTCAGCTAAAGGAATACTCGATGAATTTGGACTTAATTTACTTATGGAAAAGCCAATGTATATTGATGTAAAAGGAGATATGAATGTTCAGTTTTCTAATATAAACAAGAAAATAATATTTAATAAAAAAGACATTTTACTAACAGAAAATTTAGGCAAGGATTTGGGAATATCAAAACCATTATCTGACATTAACAAGTTTTTAGATAAATTAGGTATAAAAATATAATTTATTTTGAAAAATAAAATTTAAATTTGTAATATGAAAAGAAATCAGAAGATAGCAATAGGAGTAGGAGTAGCAATACTGCTATACTTTTTATGGATGAAATCAAAAGATAAAAATAAGGTTGCTGAAACTTTACCCATTGATGATTCTGACAAAAAAAACGAGGACACTACAAAAGAAAACACACAAACAAAGCCAAAAATTGACACTTCTGACATTCCAACAGAATGTTTAAGCGGTTTTACTGTTAATGGAGAGCAATATTTTATAAAAGACAACGAATTTCAAAAAAAATAATATCATTAAATTTATAAATTTGTAACTATGGCAACTATAATATCAAAAGAGGAATTTCTTAAAGCGTGTAATTTAAAACTAAAAAAAGACCAATCTGATAAAGCAGATGAAGAACGCAGACGTAGGGAAGAAGAAGAACGCAGACGTAGAGAAGAAGAAGAACGCAGACGTAGAGAAGAAGAAGAACGCAGACGTAGAGAAGAAGAAGAACGCAGACGACAAGAGGAAGAAGGAAGAAAAAGAAAGGCAAACGCTGAATGGGATGCTTGGTATAATTCACTACCAACATCTTGTAAAAATGGTTTTGTTTGGAATAATTTTCAGTATAGCGTAAATAAATCAAGTCGTACAGTTACTAAAACCCCTTTACTTGGCGACCCAAGAGGAAAAATAGGAATTGACCCAAGATATTTAAGAGATATAAGAACAAGAGATGATGTAAGAGCAAATGTAAGATTTAGCGGTTTTATAAATGAGGAATTAGGATTAATTTAAAATAAATTTATGACAACCATAAGTACAGATGAATTTAAAAGGGCTTGTGATAATTATATCAAATCTTTAAACAATAAAGATAAAGGTAATAATAAAACATTGCCAAGAGGGTGCAAATCAACATTTTCCGATGGTTTAACAATGTATTATTGGAACAATGGAAGCCCATACGTTATTCGTAATATTAGAGAATATAATCAAGATTTTGGGATTGATTTCCGTAATTTGAGCAAATCAAGTAGAAGAACTTACATAAGTGTAGGTGCTTTTGAATCTGCTTGTAGAAGAAGTGGCAACAATACTGATGATAAAATTAATATATTTAAACCAATAAAACGTTAATGATATTTCAAAAGACACAAAAAATAATGAATACGGGTATTGGGAAATATAGTCGTATTAACGAAGTTACAGAGGAACAAACGCAGATACTTGTCAAAGCAGAAGGTGAGGATAAAGTAAATTATACCATTTGTAGTGAATGGAAACCTAAACAAAGTGTTTCTTTTAAAGAAATTATGGATGTAAGGGTAGATTTATTAGGTTTCGAGATGTTGGCTTCTCCTTTTTTAAGAAAGAGTGTAGATATGTATTCCAACTATTACAAAACAAATACTGATGATATGAATTTGTTTATTTTTAAAAAAGATAACAAACTTGGATTAGCAGTATATGAAAAAAATAATTTTAAAGAAATTCTCACATTAGAAAAACAATTTGAACGATTAGGAATATAATATTATGGCTCAAAGAAAACCTACAACAAATAAAATTATCCACGATGATTTAGGGTGGATTAAAGATAAGTTGTCTGAAATAGATGTAGATTTGAAATTACTAAAACAAACTGTTATTGGTAATAAAGAATACGGACAAAAAGGATTAGTTGAGCAAGTTAATGAGCATAGAAAATATATAGAAGCTGACAAAAATTTAAAAGCAAAATTTGTTGGCGGTACAACAGTTGTTGGTGTAATTTGGACTTTATTATTAAAGTTTTGGGATAAAATATTTTAAAATATAAATGGCTATAACAGTATCAAATCCGAATAATATAACTTCTCCAATAGGGAACGCTTTGGCTATTTTCAAAGATTCTTCTACAAATAATTTTTTTGTAGTTGATATAAATGGAAAAACTGAAAGTTTAGAACGTGCTTTAGGTCAAGAGAGTCTTCAAGAGGTTTTAGATGTTGGTAATTCTGCATTACAAGATATGACTGTAAATGGCAAAATTACTTTTGGTGAATCAAATACGAATAATGGTACAAGAAGTTTTATAGCGGGGAGTTCTAATACCATTTCAAGCGGGAATAATTTTGTTATAGGTGATAGTAACACAAATTCGGGTGTTGAAGGCATTGTAATTGGAAATAGTAACTCTCTCATTAATAATACTACTACAAGTGTACTTATTGGAAAAAGCAATAATTCATATGCAAATGAAAATGTTTACTTAATTGGAAACTCACTTGATGCACAAGATAACAGTAATACTTATTTTATAGGTGATAACATTGATTCGGGTGCAAGTAGCAATTCGTTTGCATTTGGACAGAATTTAGACCAATTCAACTCCGATAGCTTTCAACTTCATTTGGGAGAATTTAGTTTGGATGAAACAAAGGGGGGATATTTACAAAAAATTACAATAGGTGTTGGTCGTGATGCTTCTAATAAAGAAAATGCATTAGTTATTTGGAAAGAAACAAGTTCGCCTTTTTCCAACCTCTTTGATGTAACGGGAAAATTATTACTTAATAATTATGGAAGTGGAAATATAACGGGTACTGCAACTTATAGATTGGGTGTTGATGTATCGGGAAATGTAATAGAAGTTTCTGATGGTGGTGGTACTGTAACTGCTATTGCTACAACTTCTCCAATTACGGGTGGTACTATAACATCTGCGGGTACAATAGGTATAACACAATCATCTGCATCTACTGATGGTTATTTGTCCTCTACTGATTGGAATACATTTAATAACAAAACTTCAAATATTGGTACAGTTACAAGTGTAGGTTTGGGAACGGGTACTGTTGGAACAGATGTTAATGTAACGGGCAGTCCTATCACATCAAGCGGTTCTTTTACCTTAAACATTCCATTTGCAAGTGCTACAAATAATGGTAAATTAAGTTCTACTGATTGGAGTACGTTTAACAGTAAGCAAAACGCTTTATCATTTGGTGATTTAACAGAAACATCATCTAACGTACTTGTAATAATTGGGGGTGTTGGCTCTGTTATTGGCTTTGGTACTTCAATATCAGTAACACAAGCTACAACTCTATCGGATGGTTATTTATCATCTACTGATTGGAATACGTTTAATAGTAAGCAAAACGCTTTATCATTTGGTGATTTAACGGAAACTACGTCAAGCATTTTGACTATTGTTGGGGGTACAAATTCTGTTATTGGTAGCGGAACAACTATTGAAGTTGCACAAGCTAATGCTTCAACAAGTGGTTTTTTAAGTTCTACTGATTGGAATACATTTAATAATAAGCAAAACGCTTTTACGGGTACTACAAATACAATTCCTATTTTTACTTCAAGTAGCACGATTGGAGATTCTCAAATTACTGACAACGGAACAGACGTAAATATTTCTTCTAATAGAAACTTTAACGCAACAAGAAACTTTGGTTCAAACGAATTTAATGCTAAAATAGATGTCGGTAGTGGTTTAAATGCGGGTTTAGTTGCATTAGATGTAAGGCAAAAAGCATACGTTAGAGGTGGAATGGTAATCTCGCCCAACCCAACTAATATTCAGGTAGATAATAGTTCTCTTGTTATTGGTAGTGGTTCAAATGATATAGTTAATGGTTCAGACCATTGTTTGACAGTTGGTAGTGGTAATCAAATACTTGATGATTCTGATAGGTCAGTTTCATTTGGAAATAATAATGAATCAGTACAATCTGATAACTCTATGAATGTTGGAAATACCAACATATTAAGATATTCAAATAACTCTCACATAATTGGTCAAAACAACCAAATGGGAGATGAATACCCAAGTAATACTTCGGGTTTAAACAATTCTTTAATAATTGGTTCAGACAATTTGCTTTTAACTGATGATGGAAGCCCCGCACCTTCAAATGGTTCATTAAGTTTTGTTATAGGACACGATAACGATTTAAGGCATACTTTACAAAATTCATTTAGCTTCGGATATAGTATATCTAATTTAGGTCTTTCATCAACCCCACATCGAAACGATTTCAATATTGGTGGAGATTTAATAGGGGTAAATCAAACAATGACTTTAGGTTACAGAAATGATACTACATTATATCCGACAGTAAACCGAAATGCGGGGCTTGGTGAAACAAAATTTGTAGTAGCAGTAGGAAGTAGCACAACAACAAACGCAAATGCACTCTTAATAACAGAAGGTGGTGTAAGCGGTGGTGGTGGTGGAACAGTTCCACAAATACCAAGAATTATAATGCCAACTATTGTAAATTTCAATTACACAAATGATACAAATGCTGGTGCAAACGGAATACCGATAGGGGGATTATACCACACATCGGGAACATTAAAAATTAGATTAACATAAATAAAACAGATATGATTACATTGACACAAAAAGAAGTAGAAGATTTAAAAAATTTCGCAAATGAAATTCCAACAAAATATGGAATAACAATTTTGCAGTTTCTAATTGGAAAAGAAAAAGAAGAAGAAGAAAAAAACGTAGGTAAAAAAAAATAGTATAATATGAAAGCGACAAATTATTTAATATCGGGATTAGCGGGTGGAGTTGTAGCCCTTATAGTTTGTCGTAGGATAGGGATTTTTACAAAATCAAACATTGTAAAGCCAAAACCAAAAAAAGATAAGCCAAAATCTTCACCTAAAGGGGGTATTCCTAAACCTAAACCAATTAAAGCTAAAGAAAGTGGTGTTGGTAATTTAAAAAGTAAAAAGGGTTTAAATATGCCTTCAAGAGAAGATATTAAGCAATTAGATGTAGATAATATCTCTCAATCTGATGGTATCAAAGAAACACCTCTTACTATGGGTGATACTACTACTAAAAGTGGTATCAACAAAATATATAGAAGCGGTGGGTTGCCACCTCGTGAAACTATGGGTGCAAGACCAAGAAAGGACATTAAAGAATTTAGAGAAGTAAAAGAAGAAAGTGGAATTAAAAACGAATTAGAAACAAAAGATGAAGTAAAAACTACTTCCACAAAACCAATGAGTACAGATTCGCTTCTTTGTAATAGATTAAGACAAAGGTTTGGTTCAGATGCAAATGTTAATAGATATGGTCAAGTGCTTGATGGAAGCGGAAATCGTATTGGTAGAAATAGTGTTGGAATATTAACGAGAACAAAAAAAGTTAATGAGGGGTACGTTCAAGGTGGGTGTTATGTTGGCTAAAACTAAAAAAAATGATTAACGAAAAGGCAGATAGTACAGTTTCAGAGGTTCAAAAAAGCCAAGCAGTTAGATTAGCAGATGTTTTTCTAATAGCACCTTATTTGCTTTATGTTTCGTCTAAACGAGAGTTATCCGAGTTAGACAAAAACTTGCTTTTTGGTCTTGGTGTAGCTACACTTTTTTATAATGCTATAAATTATATTCAAAATAAAAATAAAAAAGATGAATAAATTACCTATACAATTACAGATATTAGAAGAATTTATTTGGAAGAAACCGCAAGTTGTTGTAGAAATTCTTAAAGATAATGGCATTAGTGTTTCTAATAAACCGACTTTTCCCGAAATTATAGATAAATCTGTAAAAGCAATTCTCGATGATAATGAAGGGTTTGTAAAAGATGTTTTTAAAGCTATTGAAACAAATGACGAAGCCAACTTTGACCCTATAACTCTTGGAGTAAGTGCTTTATTAAGTATTGGTAGTGCTATTTTTGGTTCAAGACAAGCCAAAAAGAACCGACAAGCTATGCTTAATGCAACGCTTATGAAATTAGCAACAGAAGAAAAACTGACTTATGCTAATATACAAGCTATGAAAGAGCAAGGTCGTATTGAAATTGCAACAAATACAGTATTAGAATATAGCAAAAACTTACAAAATAATGCTACTGCTCAATTAAGAGATACAACATTATATATCGGCATTTTGGCTATGGGATTGGCAGTAATGTATTCAACAGTACAAATCTTTAAATAAAAAATTATGGCTTATTATAAAAATGTTGGTGGTGCAAGTAGTGGTGCTTCTGCACCAAAAAAGTTTGACCCAACTGCATTAGCGAGTATGGGGTTTGATATGATACTTGGTACTCTTGTTGGTATGAGTGAAGCTAAAAAACAAAGGGAGTTGCAAGAGAAGATTGCCAAAATGTCTTTAAAGCAACAAAAAGAATTAGAAGAAAACCTTGTTAATGCTCAATCGCAATTAGAAAGGCAAAGAATAATGTATCAAACATTTGCGGTTATAGAAAATAGCAAATTAGTAGATGCGAGAAAAAATAAACAATTAACTTTGCTTTCTATATTAGGTGGTGGTACTTTGTTGTTAGTAGGAATGGCAATATTTTATAAAAGAAGATAGTTATGGATAGAGAAACAAAAAACATATTAGCAGTATTAGGTGTTGCTATTGTCGTTTTGCTAATATTTAAGCCAAGCAAGTCGGGAAATAAAAGAAAAAACATATTTAGCGGTAAGAAAAACACCGAACCGCCAAAAGTAGATGGTTCAGATGATAAGAAATTTGAAAATGCAGTTATATCTATACAAGCAGTTAGAAGTGCAATAAATAATGGGGAATCTGATACGGAAGTAGATAAGCTAAATAGGATGACTTTAAAAGATTATGGCATTAAAGTATTTAGATGTAAAAAAAGTGGTAAATTAGTAGCGAGAGATACAAAGGGAGATGACATCGCAAAAGAAGAATAATAATGGCGGGAACTTATGCACCAACTATTACTGTACAAGCAGAACCATTCATCGCAGTAACAACAAGCGACCTAACCCCTTATTCTGAAATTCAAGAAACGCAAGGTGCTATTTCTTATCAAGCAACAGAACTTTATTATCAAGCTCAAACAGTAGAGCAAATAAATGCACCAATTATTGTTCAACAATATGATTCTGATGGTGTTTTAAATAATGAAAGTCGAGTAAACGTAGCAAACCCAAATCAATTTCAACCCGTTAAAAATATAGATTTGAAATCCGAGCCAATCAATTTTGATGGAAGGACAAGAATCAATTTAGAGTTATTTCCAAATGAAAAATTAAAACTTTATTTTAAAACACAAAGGGTTGAATCAAGTGATTTCTTAAAAGGTGGTAAAAAGTTTTTTAGTCAAGACTTTCTCAAAACCTATGGATTTTTTGAACAGTATGATTCAGAAATTAAAGGTGATATTGACGATATGGATGAACAATTAAATAAAGAAATTGAATGTGATGAGTAATGTTGCTACAAAAAAATATAAATTATTTTACTCTAATGACAAGTCCATAAAATTTGTCTTTTTTGGAGATAGTTACTCTGTTACACCATTTATAGTGTTTGAAACAGACACTTATAGCGAACTCGTTAATTATATTTATGATGAGAATTTATATGAGGATAAAAATTCTTATATAGATTATGAAACATTAAAACAAGTTGAGGTAAATGTAAAAGAAACTCTTTTGAAATATGATGATTAATGGCGGGAATATCACAAGACATATCAATTCAAGTAAATAATTCTTTAGACAGAAAAGCAACTGTTACGCTTCTTGGTGGTACACAAGACCCCTCAAACGGACAAGCAAATGCGAAAACTCTTTATGAATGGGATTTAAGTGCTGAAACTTTTTCTAATACAACAGTAGTAGAAATAGAAGCAAGTACAGTTGCCAATCCCGAAGTTATACTTTTTAGAGCAGTAAATCAAGATGGGGAAATAACAAGTTTAGAAACAGTTGTAAGTCTTTTAAACACATTAAATTTAGGCACATTTAACCTTGATGGCACAACTATTTTCATACTTGATGATATAAATGTTTTTGGGGGTTTATCTGTACGAATATCACAAGATTTTGACATTGATACTTTTGTAGAAAGCGGATATAATTATTTTGACCCCGAATCAAAAACTACACTTGTAGATTTTAGCACAAAATTTAAACCATTAATTCAAGAAGCAGTAAATACAATACCGACATTTGTAGAGTTTATAGAAACGCAAGGTTGGTCTTTAGCGTATGTGGTTGAAGCAGAGCAAGTAATATTTAATAGAACTGTAAGTGGTGATTTATTTGTTATTACTGATATTGGTGGAAACTTAAACACCAACACAATTACAGATACAGACAATTATGATTCGGGTATATCTGTAACACTAAATAAAGCATTAATTTTTGTAAATGATATTCAGATTTTCAAAGGAATACAATTTTTAAGTTTAAAAGCTAACAATAGTGGTGAGAGTTACATATATAAAAATGTATTTACGGGTAATGTTACTTTTAGCCCCGAAAGAAATAATCTATTTGGTTGGATTCCATTAAGTTCTCAATACATTCCTAAAAATAGTGATGGTAATAAAGATACAACTATATTTCTTGCAGAAAATGGTATTACTGATATATATGGAAATTCATTTCCGTCAGTACAATTAGCAGATAGTCAAAGAATTTCGATTACGAGTACGTTACCAAGTTTTAATTTAGGAAGTGCGGGTGTGGATGCAAATATTAGTTTCAATGAATTTGATGGTCAATTTGTTTTTATTTTATCAAAGGTGCAAAGTATAAATAATAATTTTGACTTTAATTTTAACACATTAATACTTGACAACACACAACTTGGGGGTTCTGTTTTTAGCTTTACATTTAGTGAACTATCGCAACCAACAGTATCATTAGACAGTTCTTTTAATACAAAGTTTGCGAAATTATCAAAAATATCAGCTAATATGAGTCAATTTACGTTTTCAGTTTTTGATACGGGAGTTGATAGCAATCAAGCAATAATTAGTTTTGACGACACTACAACACCACTTGTAATAAATGCATATTTAATAAATTTTAGGAGAAATTATTTTCAAAATTTACCACCAATATCTCAACTTGGTGGCTATTTTTCTAATACGGAATATGAATTATTGCTATTGTTAATAAATCAAGGAGAACCAACAAATATTTCGATGAGATATTTTAATGATTGGTTTTATAAAATAGGCACACAAGATGCAGTATATGATGAAGCGATAACGAGTGGTACAAGATTAGTAAATGCAACTCAAAACACCTTTTTATTAAGTGGTAGAGGGCTACAAGGTTATTATTCACTTGCAGAAAACGGATATACAGTAACTTTACCTACGGGTACTTTATTAACGGGTGGTAGTTTATCTTTTACGACAAGACCAAACCCACCATCTCTTATAACTTTACAAACTGAAACTGCTGGATTAGGACAGTCAGATTTTGAAATAACCTACTCGGAAGAAGGTCAAACAGATATAGTACAAGCATCATCTTTTCTTGCTATTGACCAAGAACAAATACAAATAGCTAATTCAAGTAATGAATTAAATGTTTTAATGACCCAAAGACCAAGTTTAAACACAACAAGTTTTAATATTGGTGCTTTAGGTATAAGCGACCAATTTTCTACTATGCTTTTTACGGGTACTCTTTTTAATTTTCCTTCACAACAAGTTAATGTTAGTATAAATGGTTTTACATTAGATATGCCTATATATGATGCGAGTGCAAATGAGGTTGATGCAAGGGGTCTATATCAAAGAGATTTTTCAAGTGCTTGGGGTGGTTCGAGTTCAACATTAGAAATAAATGAGTTTAAAATAAATGGAACAAAAATTGGAAATCCTACTTTGCAACCTCACGGAAGCAATAAAATTATAAATAGTACAGTAGTATTAAATTCTTTTAGTAAAATAAATTTTAACTCTTGCTTTTTTGGTACTGATTTAGTTGATGATACTTTAAATGATATATTAAATCTATTATTACCATCATCTGCTATTGCTTTTGGTGGCATAACTTTTGACAGTTGTAATTTTAATGGATTGGATAATTCACTTTCATATTTAGAGGTTACATTCCCTTTAGCATCTCCCGATTTAGGCACACAAGGTTTAAATAGTAGTTCTACAATAGAAAATACCTCATTTTCTCAAACACAATTTTACAGAATTTTATTTACTTCTGATTGGAGTGGTAGCGGTTATCCTTTGACTGACTTGAATGTAACAAACAATGTTGAGTTAAAACAAATAAATTTACAAAACAATAATACTGCAACACCAAACGCTTTAAATTTAAACGTAAGCAATAACGACATTTTAGAGGTTTTGAATTTTACAAATCACAATATAACTCAATTGGATTTTGGCAATAACCCCTTAATTAACAACATTGATTTAAGTGGTAATGATTTGCCCGATGCAGAAATAGATGATTTACTAAATGAAGTAAACTCTTATGGTACTTCAAATGGTACAATAGATTATTCATCACAAACGGGTGGTGGAGTGCCTACTGCGGTTGGTAGTGGAACTGCATATAACAACTTGATTTCAAGGGGATGGACTTTAACGGGTGCAAGTCCTTTTGGAACTAACATAAGCACATATAATGTAAATCAAACACAATCATTTGCAAGACCAACTGTTTATGATTGGGAATTTAATGAAGCGGGAGATTTGCTATTTATATTTGCGGGTGCTAATTATGAAAAGTACCCATTAACAACTCCGTTTGATATTTCCACAATAGGTGCAATATCCCAAAGTGTTGCGTGGAATAGTTCACCTTCATTTTTTGGATTTGGCTCACAAGTTTGGGATAATGGAAATTATCTTTTTATGAGTATAATAGGTTTATTAAGACGTTGGACTTTTGGAACTCCTAATGATTTGACTACTGTATCATCA
>Ga0181421_1000060_pt1 | contig 26064 bp, 29 predicted proteins | sample 44SPOviralmetaG_FD_130146 | JGI IMG/M metagenome (GOLD analysis project Ga0181421, IMG submission 130146) | Marine viral communities from the oligotrophic San Pedro Time Series (SPOT) site, San Pedro Channel, CA, USA - 44 SPOT_SRF_2013-06-19 | ecosystem: Environmental > Aquatic > Marine > Strait...
TATCCATATTAATTGTAGGTGATATTACAACCACTCCCCCTGGGAAAAAATCTTGACCATAAAAATTATCATTGAGAAAAAGTGAACTAATTATGGTACTTTTTCCTGTCTGTCTTGGACTAATCATGAGTAAACATTCACCAGCACCTTTAACTCCAACACCTACATCAGGTAAATTAGGATGATGCTGTTTTGCTGTTCCACTATTTTCATCAATTATTGGAATAATTTCTGGACCTTCCATTTATACTTAATAATATTTTTTTTATATTGTAATATAAATGGAAAATTTACCTTTAGATATTGTAAATAATATTTTAGTAATTAGGTACAATGAAAATTTAAAAGAGTTAGAACTATTAAAAAAAAGATTTCAACATTTAAAAAAAGATAATGATAATATGTCAGATTATATGTATAAAAATCAAATAGATATGTGTGAGGAATGTGGTATTTATGATAGTGGAAATTATATAGATTATATTGCAGAATATGAAAGATGTTTATGTGAAGACTGTCTTACAACTTTTCAAAGATTGTCACCACACGGAAACGGTGGTTTGTAGACTTTACCATACCTATTCTACCTAAAATTTTAAATTGGTCTTTTTTGTAGTTAGGCAGTACCTGATCCAACCAAATTAAATGCCCTCCCTTTTTTAATACATTGTATGCCTGTTTAAATACTACATTACGTTTCACCATACAGCATCCATAGTGGTCACAGTCTTCAATACTGTAAGGAGGGTCTGCAAGGATTAATTCATAAAAATCATGGGGTATTACTTCACTAAATGTCTCAGCATCTAATCCTGTATTATAATCAACTTTATCATATTCTTCACTATCCGGCAAAGAGCCCGAAAATAAATGTAATGTCTTTTTAGGTACTAAAGGAAATAAAGAAAATATTCTCTCAAGGTAACCATAAGGGTATGCTCCGTATAAAGTTGTCTTTGTTGTATAATTATTACCCATCACCCATATACCTTCTATAATATCTCTATTCAGAATTAATTTAGAATAGTTCGGAAATTTTTTGTGATAATTAATAATTCTATCAGTATTATTAAAAGGCATCTATACTTTAAAAAATATTTTTATTGTGAGAAAAAAACGTTCTTTGAAAAAAATCCTGAATCTCCATAGTATGCCTTAGGAGGATATACCATCTGCTTGATTTCTTCTTCTGCCTTACGTCTTGCCACCTCCTCTTCAATCTTTGCCTTCTTTTGTGCTTTTCTGTGTTGTCTTAATTGTTCATTTTTTAATAATGCTTCATCAATTGCCTTTTGTATAATATCAGGATCTATATCTGCCTTCGGTCTTGGTGGTGGTACATCATTCACAATATCTTGTAATTCTTTTTTTTTACTTGCTTTCTTTTTTACTTCTGCCTTTGATTCTAAATCCTTTAATTCTTTTCTTTCTTGTGCCTTTGCTTTTCTAGATGCCATAGCTTTCTCTCTTGCTAATTTTAATTTTTCCTTATGCTCTGCACTCATAGGTTTACGGGGTTTTTTTTCTTTCTTTACTGGTGCTACTACGGGTTCTGCAGTCTTCTTCTGCTTTACAAATATATCATCAGTATCAATATTTTCACGGACTACTTGTTGAACTTCTTCCTCCTCTTCCTCAGATTCTGGTGGAGTTTCAATAATTAATTCAGGATCATTTACAATATCAGGTAAAATATTTGACATTCTCTATATTTTACTTTATATTTTATTGTTTTTGATTAAAAAATAATTAAAAAAGGTATAAACTAAATATTTTTACTGTTTTTGACGAATGTGTAGCACAACAACTGAAGACCCTACAACACTATCAATATATCTTTCATTTTTATCTACGAAATCAATACCTAAACTGTTTACTTGAATATCTGCAGCATTTGAAATGTCAAGATAAGTTTTTTCACTTGCTTCGAAATATAATCCTCCTGTCTGCTCACCACTATTATCAAACCGAGGGCAATGGTAAATAATATGAGACTGATTACCAGTAGCACCATTAGTGCTTCTTTGTGTTAGACCGTTTAATCTTACAAATACAGATTGATTTGATATTAGTTTAGGTACTGATGAAGATGTGAATGTAATACTTGAAGCATTAAAAGCAGTAGGTGATTCCATTGGAGATGCTCCAATGAATCCAAGAATTTCTTCTGTATTAGCAAATTGTGTTTTAAAATATTTTTCACTTTCTGCTAATACAGGGACTGTAGTATATTTTGAATATCCTGAAGCATTTGTCTTTACAAATGTATGTATATGGGAATCATCCATTATATTAAATTTTCTTGAATCTACACTTTTAGGCAAATAAGTTTTTCCTAACCAAGATTGAACGTTCCACCAATCAAAATTAATTAATCTATCTTGTAGAGGAACTTCGTATGATAATGAAGTATCAATACCATTATATTTAAATCCTCCAATTTCTCTACCATCATAACTATGAAGGATTAAGTGTTCGTCTTTATCTCCATCTATTTCCCATTTACCATATAGATATGCACAAGACTGATTTACAGGTTTAAAATAGTTTTTCTTTTCAGGAGTACCAAGTTCAGGACTACATATAAGAGTTCTATCTACAAGACTATCTTTTTCTAAATATACTTCAATTTGTTCTCCATCAATAAAAAATTCAATATTTGTAAATCCAGAAGCATTTGTAGAAAGATCATAAGGTTCAGTGTAAGTTGCTCCAGTGTATCCATAGTATATGACTTCTTGAAGAGAAAGGTCTTCTGAAAGAGTATCCCATGTAGCATGATAAAGTTTTAGTTCATAACTTCCATTGGAGGCATTAAATTCTTTACGTGCTACAAAATCATAAAAACCTACATCACTAGTATCAAAATAATCTGGATACGTAAAATCTTTTACTTCAGCATTACCTTCAGTATCAAAGTAAGGTGCTTCAGGATTACAATATCTGCTTAGTCCAATATTCCATACAGAAGCAGCATTAAATGCTACTTTAAAATGTGATTGATGTAGACTGAGGGGCAGATGGCTAAGTTGAGCAAAGCATCTATCTCCACCATCATCAGATGTTTTATTAAATTTATGGGCAGCAGCAATATACTCCCATCCAGTAGATTCCTTTGTTGCATTTACTAAATCAACTTGATTAGTAGGACTACTATCGGTAGTTGGACGTTTTTTGACTCCTGATGCTGAAGGTAGATTCTCATAAATTAAATTATAACCATCAAAACTTGTTGAACTATTTCTTTGAACTGTACAATTGGCAAGACCTTGAAAGTCAGGATGATAGATAGCTTTATTCTGTGCAGTTTTAACACGTTGAGCAAATTCATTAGAATTAACTTCTCCCTGTGGATAGATACGAGTATAGGCAACATTTCTTGTAGATAAATCAAATGTAAAACTATCTGTCAATTTTTGTCCGATATACTGATAAAATAAATTATTTGATCGGGCTACTTGAAATGTTCCATCCTTATTTATTTTCAAACTTTGTAATGCTACTTCAGAATTCTTTGGAATTAGAAGAGGAGTCTGTAGAGTATTAGTAAAACTATATGCTTTATCTATACCACCACCAAGGTCCAATTCACTTTCATTGAGTGAAGTGTTTGACAATATTACCAATGACATTTTTATAATATTCTAAATATAAAAAAAATATTATAATAATTATAATAAAAATGCCCACTAAAAAAGCAACGATGTATGATAATAATGAATGCTTTAACCTCGTTAAAAAACAAACTGAAGAAAAAAAGGTTAATCCCAATAAAGTATTTCAAGGATACACTGCTCCTAAAAAGAAATGCCCTAAGGGTCATAAGGTGTGCAACTGTAAAAAGAAAAGTAAAGGTACAGTCCCCAAGGGTTCTCACAGGATGCCTGATGGCACTATAATGAAGGATTCCGATATGCCGAAGAAGAAAAAGACAGGAAAATACTAAAGTTAGGTAGCTTTGTAACTTGTTTGGTATCTTTTTGGTAATCAAAATTTTACGTCTCTTAGCGTCTTGTCAATGAGTCGATATAGTATAGTATACTATATATATTACTTAAGTTACTAAAAAAAAAATATATATAGTATATATATCGAATATAAAAAACAATTAAAAAAAACTCTCTATAGAAAAGTTAATTGGCGGGAAAATTTCAAGGTTTTTGGAATAGATTGTATCATTGGTATAATTAGAGAATTATTTTGTCATTATTCTGCATCATCTTGTAATCTAAGGCATCGCCATCCATCGTATAACTTGCCGTCTTTCCGAACTTTTGTTTTGATACCTCCACGACTTGTAATATATTTATTGTATTTCTGTGGAGACATATTTATACTTTTTTTACTAATAAGGTATTTTAATTTCTTAGTAACTACAATGTCATCATAACCAACATTTCTTTTAACAGTACCATTATCCCATCCATCGTATGGGTCACCACTGTATAATAGTAGTTCATCCAGTTGAGCATATTCACTTTCTCCCTCTTTAAAATCTTTTTGAGATGATTCCATTGATTTTGGTAAAGAAAGTTTTTCTGAATAACTTCCAAACAGTATATCCACAAAGGCATTTATTACGTCTTCGGACTTGCTCCAAGATTTTATGTTATCGTCTTTCTTATGGTATGAAATAATAATCTCATTTGTTGATTCATTTTTTAATTCAGTTCCGATCTTTTCAGTATCATCAACAAATTTTGAAGGGAAATAATAAATGTATGCAGTTTCTTTTGCGTCTGCTGGTTCAATAGGAGGCAAGTCATTGCAGAATATCATGGGTCTTGCCTGTGTTACAATATTAACTTCATCCTTATGATTAACACGTGCTTCAATTTTATCTCCACCACTAGCAAGTTTTTTTAAAATATTCCCATTTATTTTGTATGTATTATCACCATCCCTAGTAATTTCATTTGTTAAAATTAATCTTTTAAATTCAAAAGGTACTAACCACGATAATGCTTTAGCACTATCACCTATAGTGCCTTTAAAAACAAAATTCTCTCCATTGGTAGCACGGCAATAATTTCCAAATGCTTTTTCTAACATACCGACTAGTACACCTTTACCACAATCCCTTTCACCCATACAGACAACCCAATTTTTATCTTCAATTTCTCCTGCAAGAGCCCGTGCTGTTGTATTCAACCAACTATCTCTCATTTCATCATTATTAGCAAAAATAGGATTTAAAATTCTATCATAGACTGCACGTCTATTTTCTTCAGTAGAGGGTGTATAGTTGTTATTTATTTTTACTGCTGTATATATTGTATCATCATAATTACATAACTTTTTATTTACAAAATCCCAGTATCCATTTTTAAAACATAATTTCCTGATATTAGTTGTAAATAATTTATCAATAAAATCTTCGTCGTCTGTAGGTTTAACAAATTTTAAAATATTAGAATTACCTTGAGACATAGTTGAGTATGGTTGAATTGCTCCGCCGATATCCTGATAAATATTCAGACCTGAAACAGTGTGAATAAGTTCTTGTTTTATTTTTTTATCATCTGTAATCCATACATCATTTATTTTCATAAAAATCCTATTTTGACATTGTATGTATGATTTTTTTAAAAATTCTGTAACAATACTTCCACCCTGTTCATCTGTCTCAATAGTTTTCATTTCATTTATTTCATCAGGTAATACAAAGGGTTTAATTTTTAATTTTAAAATATATCCTGTTCTATTTTTTATTTCTTGCTGACATAATGATGTAACGTAATTCTCAGAATATTCATCTTCTAATTTTTGAATATGTAAACCATCATGAATTAAAGCACCTACCGAATAATTATGCTCTATACACCATCTATACATACATAGTAGTACCTTACATTCTTCTGTTTGAATGAAGTAAGACAGTGCAGACCCTTTGATATTAAATCCATTTTCTCCCTTTTTATTTTGTGCCTCTATTACATATTTTATCATATCATCTTCTAGTAATAATTTATCACGATTTTTTATCATTTCTTTTTCTAGTTTGTAAAATATCTCAGGAATGGTTTTTACATTATTTTTTTTCTTCCACGTAGTAGGATCACCACCATAAAAAACTGCCATAAATAACTCCTTACATCTTGCACGGTCAATACCTACTTTTTTAAATTGATGAAAGATAGTATCTCTATCATCAATAAAATTTGTAAGGTATTTAGTCTTATAACCCTTAGAATCAAATATTTGAACTAATAAACATGGATGACAATTTTCTACATCTAAATCAGAATAGATGCCTTCACAAATTGTAGACTTAACTATGTTGTACATATTGTATTGAGACCTGCAAGTATCCTTGGGATTTCCTTCCTTATCAACTTTAATTTCTGCCATACGTATGGATAATCTTCCAATTTCATTTATTGTATAATTTACTTTGACCTTTCCATTATTTGAGTACTTAATATATTTTTTTAACCCTGCTTTTGTTTCATCATCTAGTAAATCGGTATTTAAAAGTTTATTTGCTTTATGAATGTTAAATTTTTCTGTAAGGGTAATCGGATTCATATATTGAGACATTTATTTTATATATTATACCAACATTTTTTTTAAATATTTTAAACTTATATTATTTTCTTTTTTTTAAATGAACTTTATCAATTTTATGTGCTTTACTTGAAGGGTCTACTGCAGCATACACACGGGCATATGCCCACTGTTCAGGGGATGTAACATTAGGTCGGACACTACCGGGGTTCGATTTATATGCTCCCTTGCCTTTATTAAATATAGTTTTTATTCCAGACAATTTATAACCGGATAACTTAGCAATTTCAGATAAAGAGTGAGGTTCAGCAAGTTTGAATCCGTGCTTCTTATTAAATTTTTGCTTGTACGTGGGCATTTATTATTATCTATATTATAAATAAATGTCGGAAAAAAAAACTTTATACAAACCTTTTGTATCAAAGGCAAAAAATAAAAAGTATAGTGTATACGTAAAAGGTCCCAATGGAAATCCAAAACTAATTCATTTTGGAGATAAAAGGTATGGACAGTTTAAAGACAAACTTGGAAAATATTCTTCATTAGATCATGGTGATCCTAAAAGAAAAAAGGCATATTATTCCCGTCACGGTCCTGCAAAGGGTAAGGATACTCCTAAATATTGGAGTCATAAAATTTTATGGTGATATTTCCGGTTCAGGTTCAGGTTCTGGTTCTTTAAGTGGTTCAGAGTAATCCATATTAGAATTTTTTTCTCCAGTTTCAGGGTCAACTTTATCATCTACTTCTGGACATCCTGTAAATTTTCCTTGATAAGGTTTTATTTCACGTAAACCATTTACAATGATAGGTTTTCTAACTTCATCATATTTTCCATCAAATTTTTTATTAAACATTTGTATTACATCTAAATCAATAGATGGTGATGATTCCATTAAATTATCATATTCTGCTCTCATTACTTTTAAAAAATCTCTACAAGGTTTTCTTTTGATATCCTGTAAAGATAATTCTATTTCAATATTTCTTGATAATTTTGCCCAAGCAAGTGCAGATATTCTATGACCTTCATAGACTTCAGAGTATCTTAAAAAACTCAATAGAGTTCCAAGTATACCACACAATAAATTTAAAGATCCTACACCAGCAGAAAAACCTTGTTTGTAACCTTCAGGAACATAACTATCAGTGGCAAAGTTTGCAGTCCCTGTTAAAGTAGATAATACAATGATAGGTATTTGAAAATGATGATATTTTTTTTTATATTTTCTTTGTGAGAATGAATGTAGGTACTGAAAGCATAGGGAAACCTCACCCCATTCACTGAGTAGGTCTTCTATTTCAGGAGACCAATCTTCAATATTTTCTGGCAGATCTCTGGGAGTTTTTAAATCCATTTATAAGTTCAATATATAAAAATAAAATATAGTATATAATTATAAAAAATGTCAGAAGAAGGTCAGGTCCGAAAATGTACAGTAATTGGAAATGGAGCAACCCTCAAAGATTTTGATTTTACAAAAATAAAAGATGAAACAATTGGGATGTGCCTTGCATATAGACACTGGGAAAAGATTGATTGGTATCCAGATTATTATGTTTGTGTGGATCATGTTGTATTACATTCTAATCATAAAGATATTGAAAAAATGATTGTAGATGATAAATGTAAAGGAGGATATTTATTAAGTAGAAGTATTTTAGAAGATTGTCCGGAATTATCCGAAAATGAAAAAGTTCTTTTTCTTGAAGACTTTCAAAGACAAAGAGGGAATCCTTTTAAATACCTTGTTGATTGGTGTACTGGTTCTGTATCTGTATTATTTTCTGTAATTTTGGGATTTAATGATATTCATATTATGGGTATAGATTGTAATTATAAAGAATTTTTACCAGAAACTGAAGAACTTGAAGATGGGACATTAAAGATCACAGAAACTCCTGCAACCAATCCAAATTATTTTATAGATGATTATCAACGTAAAGGAGATATATACAATAAACCAAATTGTGAAAAAGTTCACATTCCATCATGGGAACATATTGTTTTTATTTTAACAGGGTATACTAGACTAAATAATTTATATATGAATGTTACTTGTTGGACGGATGATGAAGTAAAAGGATTAACTAAATATTTTTCCAAGGAAAATATTAAAGATTATTATGTTGAAGATATATAAATGAAAGTGCTCGAATTATTTTCTGGGACTGGTTCTGTTGGTAAATGTTGTAAAGAATTGGGTTGGGATGTAGTATCAGTAGATATGATATTACCTGCAGATCATAAAGTAGATATTATGGATTTTGATTATAAACAATATGATAAAAATGAATTTGATATTGTTTGGGCTTCTCCTCCTTGTACTTACTATTCAAATCTTCAAAATTGTTGGATTGGTAGAAAGAAAAAAGATGGTATTTTAGTAACAAGAGAATTAATAGAAGAACAAAGAAAAGAATCCGATAAATTGGTTTTAAAAAGTTTTGAGATTATAGATTACTTTCAACCTCACTGGTGGTTTCTTGAGAATCCTGCAACAGGTCAATTGAAGAATAGAGATATTGTAAAAAATATTCCTTACTATGATGTATCATATTGTATGTATAGTGATTGGGGTTATGAAAAAAAGACAAGGATATGGACTAATAAAAAAGATTTTAATAATAAGATATGTGATAAAAGTGGTGCTTGTGGGAATATGATTGGAATACAACATCAAATAGTATTAGGCAATGGTTATGAAATGATAGATGGTAAGAAGGTATTATGTAATACAAAAGCATTAAGACAAAAACATAAATTAAATGTATCTATTGATGTTCACACAGTTGGTGAAAAAAAAGATAAAGGTAATTACAATAATAACGGCACGAAAAAACTGGATAGATATAGAATTCCTGAAGAATTAATTTATAGTTTATTTCTAACATAATATATATGGAAAAATTACCCTGTGATATTATAAATAATATTTTGATTATAAAGTATGATGAACAGATAAAAAAATTGAAAAAAGAATTAAGTACATTAAAACGTAAATTAGAACATACTGAAACGAACAATGCTAATATGTTAAATTATTTAGAAGTTCATGAAGTAAAATACTGTGAAGTATGTGATACTTATGGAACTGACGACGAGATTATTTTATATGAAGAATTTAGTGAATATCTATGTGAGTATTGTTTAGAATTTAGAGAAGAAGAAAAGGAACAGTCGGAAAATAATTAAAAATATAATATTTATTATATTATAACGATGAAAGTAGCAATTTTAATACCATCTACAACGAGGGGTCGGGAATGGAAATGTATTACGGAGACATATCTATTTAACAGTATATTATCATTTGTAAATAAAAGCAATAAATCCTACAATTATAAATTTTATATTGGAGTTGACAAAGATGATCCAATCTATTCTGTTAGAGAACAAAAGCAAAAAATATATTCACTTTGCAGGACTTGGAGTAATGTTAATATCCAATTTTATCCTTATGAAAAAAGTATTGAAAAAGGACACCTATCTGTTATGTGGAATGTATTATATAAAAAAGCAATTGAGGAACATTATGATTACTACTGGTCTTGCGGGGATGATATTTTATATCTTGATGATGGATGGTTGGATGACTGTATTCAAGGACTCAAAAAAACAAAAAATCTCGGCACTGCCGGAACCTACAACGGTAATGGAAGAATTATAACTCAATTTTTAGTACATAAAACACACTATGATATTTTTAATTTTCTATTTAATCCAAAAATAAAAAATTGGTATCTAGACGATCATTTAAATGAATTGTATCATCCAAATTTCTTACACATTATACCTAAGAGATGTATGAATATTGGGGGAGAGGAAAGGTATAAGATAGAGGAGGCACCTTTCTACAAAGATTTAGTTATAGAAGATAAAGAAAAATTAATTTCTTGGATTAAAGTAAATGGAGGATTCAATTATTATCTCTGCAATAAAGGAAGGGAGGGAAAACTTGGACTCATCCGATAAAAAAAAACCTATTGAAGAAGCATTGCAGGAGATAGAAGAAATAAAAAAAATAATCATTGAAATAAAAGAAATGGTGACCGAAGTAAAAGAAGAAAAAAAAGGTTGGTGGTAAGTTAATATTTTAAAATTTTTTTGTACCTTATATTATAAATGAATATTTCTATTGTTACTCCGTGTTATAATAGAACTAAATGGTTGCCGTTAATGTTATTTAATTTAGCATCTCAGGATTATCCTAAAGATAAATTAGAGTGGGTGATAGATGATGATTCTACAGATAAATTATTTAAGTCAAATGAAGAAATAAAAAAGGCAGAAAAAATTATAGGATTTCCGATAAAGTATTGTTATTACAAAAATAAAAGAGAGATTGGAGTTAAAAGAAATAATTTAACAAAAATTGCTACACACAAGATATGTGCTAATTTAGATACAGATGATATTTTTTTACCGACATGGTTGACACATAGTATGGAGGTAATGAAGAGTGATAAACGTTGTAGTCTAGTAGGAACAAAGGGAATGATTTTTTGTTACCCTGATAATGAATTTAAAATGACTGGTATTGAATGCCAAGAGAAAAGAATGATACACGAGTCTGCAATGCTATATACAAAAAAACATTCAAGGTCTATGGGAGGATTTAAAAAGAATTCTCAGGGTGAGGGTTGCAGTATGATAGATTTTAATGAAAATAAATGTTTATGTACTAATGCTAATGAAATGATTATTTGTATCTGTCATAGTGATAATACAATTAATAAAGATAGATTTCGAACGGCAGATATAGGTGAAGTATATTTAGGAGGTATCTGTAAAAAAATAGTATGTGATATTTTACAAATTCCTTTTGTAGAAAAAGAAAAAGAGACTCCGAAATTTAATAATACGTTGTAAATTATTTAAAATAAAAATCTTATATTATAATAAATATGGACGAAAATCTTGAAGATAAAATCATAAAAAACCGAGCATCCCTCGGGAAGACGATCAAACCATCTACAATTAAAATGTATATTGCTAACATTAAGAAATTATCAAAATTAATGAATGATGGTAAGGAAGAAGACGGAATTAATTGGTTAAAAAATATTGATAAAGTAAAGGATAAACTAAAAGAAAAAAAGACAAATGGTAAAGAACTACATTTTTCTTCTATTAGAAATTATATGAATTCTGCAATCATTTATTTGTATGCTATGAATGAAAAAGGTTCAACAGATGATTTAATTGAAGAATATTCAAAATATCGTGATCAGCTCAACAAGCAGTACGATGATAGTGTTGCTGGAGGCACGTATAGTTCAAACCAAGCCAAGAATGTTATTACTATGGAAGAACTCCATAAGGTGATTACTGATATAGGTACTGAATTAAAAGAAATGAAATTAAAAAAAGTGGATAAATTAAATACTCGTCAACGGTCACTACTACAAATTTTTTTAATTTTAAATGTCCATAGTATCATGCCGTTTCGGAACGACCTTGCAGGAATGAAGATTAGTAATAAAAGAGATTTTAATAAACTAACTACAGAAGATAAGGAGAAAAATAATTATTTAGTATTAGAAAGAAATGGAAAAAAGATGTTTTTTTGTATGAACGATTATAAAACAAGTCGGAAATATTCCGAGAAATGTATTGAACTACCTGCAGAACTCCGAAAGGTTATGAGGTTTTATTTACAATTTACTCAGAATGATTATTTACTTACTAGAAATGATGGAGAACCTATGACACGTAATGCTATTTCTCAGGCATTAAGTAAAACATTTATTAAAAGATTAGGTCGGAGTGTGTCGACAAATTTAATTAGAAAAATATATTTATCAGAAAAGTATTCAGCAGTAAAGGATGAGATGGCAAAGGATGCAGAGGTGATGGGGCATAGTGTTGCTACCCAACAGAAAATTTATGTTAAGAAGGAAGTGGAAAAAAATGATGAGGAAGCACCGGAGCAGAAAGATTAGCATTAGGAATCATTTTATTTACAACTTCAATATTTTTTTCTCTAAAAGCATTTATCCATTCAGTTTCCCTGTATTCTAATTGTCTTTTATTATCACATGATAATTCTTCTAATAATCCGTATTCATATTTATCCTGTATTAAAATATCAAATGATGTCCGATAACTCCTTGGAATTGTATTATGTGCCTCTCCCTTCCATGCCTTAAGATCGTATTTATGATCACATAATCTTTTTTTTAGTGATGAACAGGTACTACCTACATAAATTCTGTTGTTGATTCTATCAAATAAATAATATATTTTACTTTTAGAGTATTTGTTTGCTACTGTTTCACTTACCATTTTATAATAGTATATATTTTATTTTTAAATAATTAAACTTAAATTATTTTTTTGTTAATCAAACGATAAAATTATTTTTTTATTCTTTATAGTAAGCATAGAGAACACTTTTTTCTGAGTTAATTCTTTTATTTCTAACTCTCTTTGAATTTTTTTAGAGACAACCGGTATAATAATTTCTTTACTATGGGGGTTTTTATTTATTAGTTGACACATTCTTCTTACAGAAGGTATATCTCCGAACTGAGAAATTCTCCTTGCTTCTGCATAAATTTCATCTATAGTATTAAAATAAGATAATTCAGTACAATAACCTACCTTACAATATTGTATGATTAATTTTGATATTTTAATTATTTCATTTTTATCTTTAATAGAAAGAATTTTTTTTTGATTTGGTTTGATTAAATATTCTTTTAAATCATGTAAATTGTCTATACCATAGTAATGCTTGTCGGGAATTATTCCATCAATTACATCATATAGTAATGTATATAGTTTATCTGATAAATCTTTTTTATTAAAATCTTCAGGGTCTTCTAAAGGTATCTTAAATATTTTTACAATATCTATGAGATCCTTACGACTATGAGATTTATGAAACATTTTTTTTATAATATAATATATTATTTTTTTATATATTGAACTAATAAAAGTATGCCTTTAAAAAACGGAGAATTGACTACTGCAGAAATAAGAACACTTATTAAGGCACACAATAAATTAACAAATATAAATATTCCAAAGGGAGCCAAACGTGCTGATATACTTAAAATAATTGATGATAAAGGGTATAAAGTTGACCATGTAGGAAAAAGTTTAAAACCTAAACCTAATACAGAAAAAACTGTAAAAAAGAAAACAATTCCTCTTTCAGTTGCTAAGACGGTAACAGCACCAAAAAAGAAATCTGCTGAACAGGTACAGAAGGCAGAAGAAAAAAAGAAGATGAAGGCAGAAGAAAAAAAGAAGTCCGAAAAAATTATTAAAAAAGAGGCAGTAAAAGAATTCAAACAGGCAAAGAAGTCTGCACAGAAAAAGAAGGCAACACCTCCTGTAAAAAAATATAAAATTGATAAATCTAAACAACCAAAAACAACTCCATCAAAAGTTTCTATTAAAATTAAACCATCATTGAATACAAAAAAAATAGTAAAAAAAGAAGTAAAGAAACCTAAGAGAAAGGTACTAAAACCTACACAGAAACCCACAGGGTCTGCAGTAGTTCAACCTGGTAAACCTGAAAATTTAAAAATAAAGGAGGCACCTAAGAAAAAGGAGGCACCTAAGAAATCATTACCTTTAAAAATAGATAAATCTCTAGAACAAGTATTAAATGATGCTTTAGTAAATATACAGCAACAGGTTGAAGCAATACAAGATACTCAACTTGATGACATGGATAAAGAAGAAAGAAAAAGAAGTAAAGCACAATTAAGAATTTTGAATAGATTAGTTGAAACACGAAAGACAAAAGGATTTTCAAAAGCAGAGAAAGACCAAATAGAAAATGCTCTTGATGGGTATTTAGAGATTGATGACCTATCAGACGAACTTGCAGAAAAAGCAAGACAACTGCAGAAAATTATTTTTAAAACAAAAAACTAGAGGGAAAGGTTGATGCCCCAAAGAAACCAAAAAAAAATATTGAACAGAAGAAAAAAGATAATATAGAAAGAAAAAAGGTTGCAGAGATTCGTAAAGGAATCAATAGAATAAAAGACGTAGGATATTTACGTGAAATAATTGATGAGTGGAACGGTACATCAAAAGGTAAGGCATTAGAAAAAACTCGTGGACAACCTCTAAGAAATACTGATAATATATCAAAACTAAAAGAAAAAATTATTGTTTATGAAATGTATAAAGATGTAGAAATAAAAATACCTCCTGTAGTAGAACGTAAAAAATTGACTGCAGAAGAAAAAGCACAGAAGGCAAAGGAAACGAGAGAAAAAGAAAAATTACAAAAACCTATCCGAAAAATTATGTATTCATGGAGGCAAGAATTCAAGGACCGTAAAAAAGATGGTCAAGAACCAAAGGAACTTTTAAATGAATTAGAAGATAGATGGGATGATTTAGTAGAGGAACATGAAGAAGATGCTTTTGATGATGATGATTTTCTTGATGACATGGAAAAAATAAAAGATACTATTGAAAAAAATATTAAGGGAAAAGGTTTGAGTAAGGCAGAGATTGTTTTAGACATTGCTGATAGTAAAGATTTTAAAGAGGGTTTTAAGAAAAAGAAGAAATAATTAATTTTAATTCTGCAATTTCCTCTTTGAGTTTTTTTTTATCTTGTATGAGTTGAGTTATTTGTTTATTTTTCATCTGAATACTTTTTACAGTAACATTCGAAAGAACATTAATCTTATTCTCTAATTCTGTCATTTTATTTATTTATTAAACACATTTTAATTTTAAATATTAAACTTATTTTATTTTTTCCGAGGCATACATAGATATCCATTCTCGGCATCATTGTCTAAAATTCTTAAACGTAATAGTGCCGTGATACAGTACATAAAATAAATATGGTCCTCTGAATTTATTTTTTCTTTATTATTTTTCTTACGTAGTATTTTATTGCAGAATACGGTATATACTTTTATTTGTTGCTTAATATTAAATCCTTTACTTTCACGTATTAAATGTTCTCCATGGTATAAATATCTTTCTAATGTTTTTTTTTCTGTTAAAGGGAATGAAGAAATAAGTTTTCCTTTAAAAAAAAAGGTAATACTACCTTTAGATCCCTGCCGTATCATAAATAATCTTAATATATGTCTCAAATAGTCTTTAAATAACATAAAAAAGGATTAAATACCCATATTAAACTTATATTATGACCCTAAAGCACTTAAAGAGATCTATATCGGACACGAAATTTAAATTTCGTGTCCGATATAGATCTAATTTGCCCCTAAAAGGACATTATTTCGGTTTATTATGCTGTTTAAACGTATATTATGACTATAGATCTATATTTTAGACATTTAATCAGATTAAAACAATATAAAGATACCTATCGTATATATAGTATATACAAAACAACACACAATGGACTCCGTTCCGACTCTTAACTTCGATATGATTTCAAAAATTCTTAACATTCGTATGAATGAAAAAAAAAATGATAGAATTACTGCACATAAAAAAAATATGGATAATATTGTAAACAGTATTCAAAATTTTAATACAGTAACACACGGGGTCTCAACTTATTCTGTAGAATTTTCCAACGACTTTCAACATACATCCACCACAAGACTTCAAGAAATTCCTCGGTTTCACAACGGACTTTATATGTTAGAATTAATTGAAGAAGAAAATGAAACAATTCAGAGACCGTATATGCCGTGGGAAAATGAATGGTCTGGAAAATAATTTATACTAAAGATAATAATCCGTGTTCATCAGTCTCCCAACAATAAACTTCTTCTTCTTCAGCACTACCTTCAGAATCACTATATTCTTCTTTTTTAAATATTTTTTTTGGAGGTACATAATCCTCATCTAATAATTCTTCAAAATGAATCCTTATTTTTGTAATAAGGTCTCGTTCATCAGCATCCCTTAAAATTTTTATTATCTTCATTACATCCTCAACTTTTATTTCTTCCATTGTTTTATAATTGTATATATTTTTATTTTAATTAAATCACAAATTGTCATTTTTTTTACATCTTCTGCAATCTCTTCCAATCTTAAAACAATTTCTTCCATCTTTATACTTTATATTATATTATTTTTTTCCAAATAATTGTTGTACTAAATTTACAGGATATGATTTATTTTTTTGAATCTTATAAATTACAGCACTACTATCATCCACTGTGCTATATGATCCATCAGGATCTGTAATACTTGTTGTAATACTAGTTAATACCTTTGGTTTTGTTACAGTAAATTGAACAGAAGATTCTTCACCATACACATAATCCCCAGAATTATAATTTTTCAATACAATACCCATCACAGGTAAATTTTGTCCACTATCTACAGATCCAAAGTATGCAGAGGTATCATCGATTAAATCACTACGTATTGAGAAAAATGGATTTAACATTGATTTAGGTACAAAAGACCCAGTTAATGTTATACTATCCGTATCCAATGTTATTGGAGAAGACCATGTCAATAGTTTTTTAGTTCCTGTGGTAGCATCTCGTATACCACCAGAAGTAAAAATATTTGGTTTGTACAGAATTGCTCCAAAAATATTTTGATTGTATATCAATGTATCTCCTACTTTAATTTGTCCCTGTGTTGTTACTTTATTTAATTTATTTTGATTAAATGTATTCACTCTCTGTTGCATAGTATTACTTGCCGATATTGGGGATTGTAATGATTCATAAGAAAATCCTAATATTCCCATTAAAGATCTTTCCCATTTACTTTCAGATATTCCAAAACTTTCAATTGCTATACCACTATGGGAATCTATGATAGACATTGGATAAATATTTCTATTTGGTAAATCAAAAGTAAAGGAAGCATTTTTTGTTTTCCCATCTATTTGATAAACCGTCCGAGGAATTTTAAGATTATATGGACCCATACCAGGAGAAAAATTTTCTCTCTCTAATCTTTTATTTATTTTATATACCTTTGCTTTACCATCTCTTACAGGATTATTGATATCATCATCTCCTGCACCTCCTTCATTTCCTAAATATTCTGGAGTATAAAAATCAGAAAATCCAAATCTATCTTTTGACGTATCATAAGTTAATTTAGGTTCTGAACTACCTAAATAAGTCTCATTAACTATTTGTCCGAGTTCATCAAAAGAACCATTATTACCACTTACAGAACCATTGACATTTAATGTATTTAATCCTACTGTAAAATTATTTGCTTTATCCATCTCGAGACTCGGTGAATATAAACCTATTGCAGCATTACCGTATGCTGTAAAATGTGGATCATATCCAATATGTCTTTTATACTTAGGCTCAGCATATTGTGAATCTTGAACAGGTGCTTCTCCACCTATAAAATATCCAGAAGCATTATAATAATGAGCTGGTGGTCCTCCCAGACTTTCTGTTGTTATCATGATTTTACCATTAGGTCCCTTTAAAAATACTCCATAAGATAATTGTTTTGTTGTATCATTATACTGAGGATTAGCATAAAATTTTTTTTCATCTTCTTTTAGATACGTAAAAAATAAACATTGAGAGAATGAATTATATTCATTTAATTTTGCTTCATTTCCTGTAATTCCTGTAGGAGGATTATAGTACATATCTGAACCAAACTCTGTTCTATCTGGTGTCAGAGTTTTTGAAGAATTAGCATTTGCTTGAACCATATCAATATGTAAAAATCTTGAATTATCAATTGTTGGTTTTCTATATGTATCCGTAATAGTAATATCTATTTCCGTATTGTCTGCAATGATACTATTTGTCACCCCATCAATATATAAACGTTGTTCTCCTGGTGCAGACTCCAGAGTATTTATCACTGTTACTGTATTAGGTGTAAAAGAAGCACTTGTCATTGTTACTACTCTTTTAGTAAAATATTGTTCTGGTACATCTATTGATACCAAATCTAATGGATCAGGGATATCAAATAAAATAAAATTAACACCAACCCCATGAGAACCTTTAGTATTCAAACCTCTTACTTCAAATTGAGTTCTATTATGATACGGATTTGAAATATTTCTTAAATCCCATAGTTCTGGATATAATGCTTGAGTTTTTATCCATCTAGACAATAAATAACAATTAGCATCATTATACAATTGGTCAAATTCTATTGTTAATTTTTTAGATAATGAATCTCCTTCGTGGTCGTGACTAACATGAGTAATATATGTATAATTAAGACCAGCATAAGCATTATTATTCAACCAATTTTCTCTTCCAGAAATTACAAATTCAGGTCTTTTGAATGCTACAAATGTAAAATTATTTATCCAATCTAATCTCTCCTGAGATACTACTCTACTATCTTCACCTGTAGTTGCATTCTCATCGTATTTCATTGCTTCTTTAAAATTAGAAGAATTAAAAGTTGAACCATTGGCACATAAAAAAGGTTTGAATGTATCTGTTTTATATGTTGCTCCTATTATTCCTTGATTATCGTATACCTCTGAGCCAGATGGTTGATTTGGTGTTTTAAAATATTGATATGTATCTAGATTAGAAGCATTCTGCAATGAATCAGTAAATGTTTCAGCAATAAAATCTGCTGACCTTCTTCCTTTTGGTATTGTAATTGTTTTTAATTCCCTATAAGGTATATAAGTATCTACTGCCGGATCTAAACTTCCATTAGCATTACAACTTGAAGTAAACTCAGGTGCTATTGGTACTGTTGTATCTTTATTTAAATAAGTTGCTCCATATCTCACAAATATTGTAAATTTTGTCCCATCTTGTCTTACTTTTGCTAATTCTCCATTAAATAAATCACTAGTGGCATACACAGCAGAAGCATTTCTATCTCGTTGATAATCACTTTCACAAAATAATCCATTACCTAATGAAGTTATTGTAGAACCTTCAGAATTACAATCATTTGCCTTGTAAAGTTCAAAACCTTTTTTACCGTCTCCATAAGCAAATAGTCTTGGTAATGAAAAACAATTTTCTCCATTAGTTGTTTTATAATATTGTAAAGTCAAATGTACTTGATTATCATTTAATTCTTTTTCAATAGTTGATGAATTATATACTAAAGCATCATACTTTGCTAATGAATTTCTATATCCACTATCTAAATAATAATCATTCTCTCTGTACGTTGTTACTGTTGTAATACCTGGTATACTAATAGTATCAATGTATGCTCCTTTTAATTCTATTGTTTTACCTCCGGCACCTCTTTCTGATACAATTGCAGAATGAATATTTATTGTATCTCCGACATCCAATTGTATACCAGAATTTAATTTATTTGTAAAGATTGCATTATTTACTTCATTTCCTGAAGTGTATTCAACGGAAGATCTACGACTACAATCTAATAATTTCACATCAACATAAGACTGTTCTTGAGGTTGATTAGACATTTATATAATATAGACAAAAGAAAAAAGTAATTTATTTTTATTTAACTAAATCCAACAGTTAGGAATCCATCACGAAGTTCGGCAACCTTTTCAATTTCAATATAGGTTCTCTGAGTGTATGTCTGTGACCCAGTAAGAGCAGCAAGAGACTCACACTTCGTCGTTAGTTCAAGACCACGAGCATTGACACGTCCCACAGGAAGTCTGTATGACTGGAAAAAGAAGTTTCCAAGTAGACCTTGAGAAGCATTGTGTGCAGTTCCGTGGAATTTTTCACTTGTTAGAACATCACCTTCTGCACAGTATTCCTCACGAGTAACAAATGGGAAAGATCTTTCAGCACGAGAAGTCTTGTCAAATAATACAGCACTATTACTTAAATCAATTGGGAAAACAAAGAAATCATTCATTCTAATATTTGTAGTTAGAGTACCATTTTCTCTGACTACTGAACTATAGTCTCTTGCTGGTGCTATGGCAGAATATTTATTTAGCATAAATCTATCATCACGATTATCATCATGAATACCACTAATTACCTTAGTAACTATACGACCTGCTCCACCAAGATTCCTTATACTATTCTTTGCATCTGTTCCAGAAAGAGATGTCTTTGTAAGTCTGTAATCATCAAATACAAACTGAGTTGGTTTACTCATAAACTGCTGAAGTCTCTGAGCCATTACAGCACCATCATAGAAAATATAATCGGCAACAAGTTTTACATTAGTAGTATCAATCTTAAATTCCTTACCACTTGAAGCATTAATATCTACAGAAACTCGTCCAGTAGAACCTACAGGTTCCCATAGTAAATCAACCATTACTTCCTGCTTCATAGCAAAGAGAGGAAGATTTTTTCCCTTCATAAATGGAAATAATTCTCCAAGAGTTACAGAGAATGTAGGTTCATTATTGAGATCAGTATATACACGGGTACTTAATCCTCCTCCAAATGGTTCAACACCAGTGTCAAGACCATAGGCATCGGCAGCAGTATTTGACTGAGATCCTGCAGTATTATCATATACAAATTCGTGGCACATCTGTCGTCCACTCATTACTGCTTCGCGATCCTTATTCATTTCATTTGAAATAAACATAGACTCATACGATTTGAAAAAATTATAATCTTCAATCTCACATACAGTATTACCTCCTACACGAAGGGTAGCACGACGTATAAGAGAATGAACTCCAACACCTAGAGGAAAGAAAGCACCAGAAGAGGTTGAAGCATTTTTCTTTACAGAAAGAGTAATACGTGAACCATCATGGAGATAGCCCTTGTTTTGAATAACGAATCGGCAGTTTACATCGTTACAAACAATTGGGTCGAGCACATCACTCGTGACATCCATTGCCATATTGGACTCAATCTGCCCTACTTTAATAAGATTAGGTACATTAGTTTCATCAAGTTTGGGGGGGGAAACAGCAAGAGTCTCTTGAATATCAGCCATATTTTTATAATATGTTAAACATAAAAAAATAAATAAAAAAAAAATTTAAAAGTTCATTTACTGAACAATCTGGATACCCTGAGGACCAAATACCATAGTCTGCCGAGAATGCACAAACAAGAAAAGAGCATTAGGAGAATCACTATCAAGACCTACTTCCATCTGGATACCAAACGGTGTAGTTGAAAAATCTTCACCTATACCAGTTCCTGCCGTATCAAACGGGATACCAATACATTCCTGGGGTCCACCCTGTGCAGTAAGAGGAGTCGTGGCTCCAGTGTAAAGTCTGTTGGTATTTACAGGAGAAATCTGGGATCGTAGATTATCAGGTCTAATACTATCACGGGCAAAAGTTACTACTTGAGGATCTACTACAGTAGTTGATTCACTATCCTTTACATTCGTATCTAGGTTAAAGTTGAAAGGCATACGACGACCCGCCTTGGTTATAATTATTGATTTTATTTCTGCCTGACTACCATCACTATTCAGAGGGGATGTAGTAGAATATGAATTAAATTTTAAATTGTTAAGATACTTAGAAGGACACATATTCATGAAAACTCCAAGAGTTCTTGAAGTACCGAGATTGAAGTTTACAACAGCATTAGCAGAATTAATTACATTGAAATAAGAAGTAATAGCATTGTAGGTAATTTGTCCGGAAGGAGGGAGAGGTGACTGAGGGACATTTAATTCACAATGGAGACGGACATTTTCAAGTTCATAAAAAGCATCCGTAAGACCAGTAGTGTCACCGCTAAGAGCATACAATGCCTGTGCATCGGGTGAAAGTGTTAGTGAAATCTCAACACCCCCAAGACTCTCAGCTCCAAGACTTAGTAGGTTTCCTGAACTTAGAACCCCGGTTGGAAGATTAATACAGAATCTGGATCCGTGTGTAGTTGCAGGGAAATCTACAAGTTCTCTCTTTTGAGTTTCATAGTTAGGTACTGATAGAGACTGATTATTAGCAAACGTCATCTTATCTTCACGACTTGATACATACGGGAGGTATGAAGCAAGGAAACGTCCATAGTGGTTTATAGTTTCAATTACCTGACGAGACCTCTGGGACGTAATGGTTACTTTATCAATAATTGAATAGAGAGCAAGTTTTTCATCAATACCAAGCTGATCGGCAGTAGTTGGTTTAGTTCTATTAGCATCCTTAAAGAACTTAATATCTCCAGAAAGTCTAACACTACCACAATCAAGTAAGTGAGGTTGAGAACCAATTAGGAAAGAAACAATCGGATTCCCTTGCTTGTGGGAAATCTTCTGTGTAGAATTGATATTTGACGGTTGCAGTTCATTGTAGATAATACTCATTTTTATAATACTTAATATATATTATTTTAGATGAGTTTATTTTAAAAAAAATTGTAAAATTATACTTCAACACTTATGGAATCTGATCGGATGTTGATACGTCGAAGGTGGTATACAAAATTACACCAGAGCATATCCTTCTCAGGTGGACTGGCAACATCCTGGTAATGAACGTTAAGACGACAATCCTTGTTTCTCATATCATATACACCATCATTAAGAGAAAATGTTCTTGCTACAGCAAAATTCTCATTAAATCTTGACATCTGTAGTGCAGGCATACCAGCAGACTGAAGTGCTTTATCAAGTTCAAGTAGAGGAATAGCATCTACAGAACTCTTAGAAGATATTTTTTCAGTATTGACATTCAAGCTAGGCTGATTACGTCCATCATAGAAAAAGAAATATTCCGTGAGTCTGTTAGAGATTCCTGCAATACCACTCTGAGAAGAAAGTAGGAAATGGTCGTGAGAATTAGCGTGAATTTCATAAGTTCCAGTAGACGAAATCTGATCCTTGCCCGAATATACAGAAGCATCTGTGGGGACACAAATTACAGACTTAGCACGTTGGTGGTTCCCGGGGATTGGAATATTTGCTACACGATCTCCCTTGAGCTGAGAATGATTGTACACCTGAGTTGAAAGGAAATCATAAACCATCATTTTTCCTGCTCTCATATCAGACATTGCCTCTTGCTGTGCCTTAGCACCTAAATCAACTTGATTGAGAACGAGTTCTACATTACTCATTGAGTAAGTAGGATTGTATGTAGCAGCAGCAGAAACTGATGTAGAAGCTAGGTAAACATTTCCAGCATTTCTAACATTTGAACCATTATTTTTAACAGAAGCATTAAGAGTAACTTTAACATACTTATTTGCTCCAGTTCCAGAAGTTTCAATAGTCTTAATAACAGCAGGAACAGAAAGGGCAGAGACGAATCCTGATGACTCACTAGCAAACTCAAATGTTTCTCCAACAACTAGTGGGAAATTATCCACTGCCCAGTTATTGTTATCATGCTTAATGAAAAATTTATTACTAACGGAACCATTGTCAAAATTACTTGGTGAAAGAGTAGTACCATTGAGAGAGTGGAAAAGTGGGTTGAGTGTTAGTCTACGATTTTTATTTACTGAATCAAGTTGACGGAAGCATCTCTTATTTTCACTTGTAAGAATAGATACAAATAAACCATTCATTAATCCACAAGGTACAACCTTATCATTTTGGAATAGTCCTGTATGAAGGGGAAGTTTGAGTTTACACTGAGTATATTTATTGGAGTTCGTAAATGCTTCATTCGTAGGATCTTCCGATACATTCTTATAGTAAGGAGAATATTTGTGGTTTGCTAATTCAGACTTAGTAGAACCACGAGTTCCACGAGAATCAGGAGTCCAAATTCCTGCACCTTCATTTAATGCTCTAAGATTCTTTAGAGTTTCATTGGAATGATAAGCATACTTCATTGCTACGTGAACTGGGTAGTGTCTAATTTCCTCCAATAATTCGGTTTTGTCCCCAGAATGAATTCGAATCGTATCTAGCAAAATTTGGCCTCCGATGAGTTCATCTAACTGGAGACGGGTATTGGATGCAGAGGTATCCTGTGCTATAGTTAAATCAAATTGTAAATATGAGTTTTTCGGGTTGAAATAGGATACATTCGGGGGAATGTAAAATTCAATGACTTTCTGAGCATCATAGGTGAGACCATTCTGAGATGGAATAGCAACATAATCCTCTTTTACTGGAATCTTGTTATCTGCTACGAAAAATCCTGTTGACATTATTTTATAATATGTTAAACATAAAAAAATAAATAAAAAAAAATAAATTAAAAATTACCTTGTAGCAGCAAATGATCCTGCAAGAGATGCCTGTGCTGTCTGTGGTATTTCCGGAGGTTTTGTAGGTGTAGCATCAGTCGTCATTTTCTTTGTTGTATCAATAGCATCACCAGCAGCAGAAGATATACCTCCTAATGCTTGAAGTCCAGTTCCTAAAACTCCAGCAAGTTGAAAACCAGGAACAAATCCTAACATATCAAGGGCAGTACCTCCAATAGTAGCAACATTTCCAAGTTTTTCTTCCCAATTATCTCCAGCAATCCCCTTTGCCTTTATATCAGCAGCAATATCCATACCAGATGAAGCAAGACCACCTAAAACTCCAACACCTTTACCTACTGCCCCTGCTACTTTGGCACCCCTTCCAACGTCCTCTAGTCCCTCTGCTGCTGTTGCTGTTTTAGTTACTACAGTAGAACCTTCTCCTAAAGTTCCTTCACTTGTTGTAATTGCAGCAGCACCAGGTTTAGTCACTACATTAGAACCTTCTCCTAAAGTTCCTTCACTTGTTGTAATAGCAGCAGGAGGTTTTGATTCAAGTGTTTCTGGTTCTTCACCTGCTGGTGCTCCCTTAGGTGCTGATTCTGCAGATGTTGGTTTTACTTCAGTAAATCCACCAGCACCAGGTCCTCCCTTCTGTGCTTTTTGATAAGCATTTAGTGACGTTTTAAAATTACTCATAGCAACTGAATCTGTAAGAGCATCTTTAACACCAGACATAACACCTACCTCTTCATCTTTTCCTACTTGACCTTTAGCAGCAGTAGAAGCATTCGTTATTGCAGTCTTATTAAATTCTCTTATACCTTCATTACGACTTTCAACAGCACTCGTCCTAGCATTACCTTGAGAAATAGCAGCACTCATGTTATATCCATCCATTGTTTATATTATTCATTACAAATTAATTTTGAGAGATATTTTCTAATTTATTTAGTTCATCTTCTTTTTCTTCTTCACTTTGATCTTCTCCTCCAACTGCAACGAGTTTCCTAAAATTATGGAACATCTCAGGAGGATTTTTTGATAATTTCATGTAACAGAAATCGAATTTTTTTTTACAACATTGTTTATATAATTTTAACCAGTTCTCACTACCCTTGAATAGATCCCCAAATTCTTCAGAAATTGCAAAAAGTTCCCGTTGGTTTGGGAACGGACTACCACAAATGACGGATGTTGCATTGCTCCTAATGATTGGATCCACAGCACCTCTGAACTTTTGAACTGATATAACTAATAATTTTATACCATAATGTCTTGAACGTGTCACCAAATTTGCTACATTACTATCAAGCATTCCAACACAATCGTCTAGAACCAATGCTATTTCTTTTGTAGGATCATCATCTCCTTTAGCTGTTTGTCTTTGAATAATATTTTGAATTAATTCAGGACTATACGTATCGTGACATTCAAATCTCTTTTTCATAAATCTTGATGTACTATCCATATTAATTGTAGGTGATATTACAACCACTCCCCCTGGGAAAAAATCTTGACCATAAAAATTATCATTGAGAAAAAGTGAACTAATTATGGTACTTTTTCCTGTCTGTCTTGGACTAA
>Ga0181421_1000065_pt1 | contig 25742 bp, 38 predicted proteins | sample 44SPOviralmetaG_FD_130146 | JGI IMG/M metagenome (GOLD analysis project Ga0181421, IMG submission 130146) | Marine viral communities from the oligotrophic San Pedro Time Series (SPOT) site, San Pedro Channel, CA, USA - 44 SPOT_SRF_2013-06-19 | ecosystem: Environmental > Aquatic > Marine > Strait...
TATAGACCCTGCTAAAAATTGTTCTTTAATAAGTAAAGTAGTAGAATGATCTGTATATATTAAGTCAGTTAATTTTGCTCTAGCATATCCAGGAGTGCCGCATATCTTTTTTACCTGCTTAACACTAGTGTGCCAGGAAGTTGTAAAGTCTGGAAATCTCTCATTCCCTTTTTCTCCCATCATCTGTATCGGTAATGAATTTGGATAAATACATTGTACAAATGCGTCTTCATTATGTTCTTTGACCTTTTGTAATGCTTTACATAGACTGTACCAATACCATACTCTTTTGCCAACTGTGTGAGGTATAACATCTGTGTAACTACCTACAAGCTGTTTAAAAAATTGTTGCTGTACATTAAATGACTCTTTTGAATTATAGTCTTCTACTTCTGCATGAATTACTACATTATCATGTTCAAAGAAGAATTCTTTAAAATCATTCAGGTAAGATACATTCTCCCAGAAGTTCCACATGTGTATAAAAACATGTAGTTTTTCCTGATCTGCGGTTTTGGCAATTTCTCTTATCCATCTAGCTGTTGGAACATTTAGTCCAAGTAAAGACCCTGGTATGACCAAGGTTAGTTCTTGCGTACGAATCATACTTCTTCAATACGTTTTGTTTTGTCGCATATCATTAAATCATATGCTGGTTTATGACCGGTTATTATCTTATGGTATTTAGCTCCTGCGTCATCTAACTGTTGTTTGGTAATAGTAAACCAATTTATACCAGATAGAGATCCTCTTGCTGTGTAGTATGTTATGTTGTTACCTTCATCATATAGTTTGTTAATTTTACCTATGTTCATTTCTATAGGAGTTGCCAAATTGTAATCAGTTCTATCATCTCCTGGTTGGTAATCCATAACTGTTTCATCTATATCTACATATATATTCATCTACTAACTTTTTTATCTACAACATTTAATCCTTCCACTACTGTAGGAGTGGCTTTAAACTTTGGTGTTTGTTTCTTCTCATATCTGTCTTCAAATGGACTAACCTTAACTTTGCTGGTAGGTATGAACTCTTCCGATACTTCAGTGGTTGTTTTGGAAGTGTTACCACTTACCTTAGTTGCTCCACTAATAACCGTACGTGAAGGTTTAAACTTACTAATAATAGGTTTAATATACCTATCAGCAAATGGTAGTTTTTTGATCTTTGGTACTTTAATAAACTCTTCTGGTGTATCTATTTCTCTTATAGAATTAGGACGTTTATAAAATACAGGAGCTATCTTATTTTTTATGTAAAAGGTAGCATTATCAGTGAAGTACTGGTATTGTAATTCATTGTCTTCTATATATTTATCAACTGCTCTTGTCACTCCTATACTCTCATTATACCCACTTACGTACACTACCGCATCCCTATTGAGAAAAGGTTTGAAGAGCTCTAAAGTATCTATTATAGCTGAGTATGACGGAAGGTCTATATGTAGACAAGCAATAGTTTCTTTATTGTACAGTGTTACCATATATTGACTAACATATGCTTTAATAACTGCAATTGAGTTATGATTACCAAGTTCATATCTCATATCCATAGCTACTTGGTAACGTCCAGGGTCTTTGCCTTCATACAAGCTACTGTCAAACGATAGGTCTATAGTTGTAGGAGGTTGTAAACCGTGGAATGAATCAATTAATGTCGCATTACGTTTAGTTAACGTACCATCATTCATTGCTTCAAAGACTTTTTTTGCGGAATTACCCTTGCCGAATCCTACCTCCACAAAGGTACCTTCTATATTATTTGCAATCTTAAATATACTTATATGTCTCATTAATTATAAATATAAGATTAATAAAAGGTATAAACAAATTCGCTAACTTATTTGTTGGGCCGTAGTAAAATTCTTTTAGTTCTTCTGAACTAAAGTGATCTTCTACGTTTAGTAAGTTGTCGTAAAAATTATTTTGCTTTTCTTGTCTTTCTATACCTTTTGGATGATATAGAGAAAGCTCTTCCTGTCTAGGTAATGGACCGAAGGTTTTATACCCGTCTAACTTTTCATGTACTTTATTAATCCATTTGATTTCTGGTTTGTTCTTCCAGATACGCCATTGGTAGTCCGGCCAGTTAACCCAACCTTCCTCGTTAACGTTCCAGCCCCATTTACTAATATGTTGTTCAGTTAAATTAGATACTGTATTTACTCTTGGTACTAAGTATACATCGTTGTCTGGATTAGATTGTAGTATAATTGGAAGAGCAGTTATTAGTGACTTATGAGGAAATTCATCTGCATCTATTTGAAAGATATAATCTCCAGAACATAGGCTAGTAAGTTTATTTTTCCAATCAGCAAAATGACCTTCAAATGTTCCTTTATGCCAACTAAACTCTCCATTTACTGATTTAGCTCTTAAATATTCTTCTACAGGTATATTTTCTCTTGATGAATCAAATAGTATAACTATTTCATCTTCTGTTCGTTTCGTTTCAAGTAGTAGAGTAACTAGTCTTTGTATCTCTACAATTTCATCTACAACTGTTATTGCATAACTTATTTTCATTTACCTAAACTAAATATATAATCTTCTAACTTATCTGTCGGTTTCCAATTCAACCTTTCAATCGTATCACTATTCTCCCTAAGAGTCTTTCTATAGTTACCTGATTGTTCTGGTATGTACACAAAGTCAACACCAAACCTTTCTTTAAACATCAAATAAACTTCATTGATAGAGTAATTTAATCCAGTACCTAACTCCCATGCATCTTCGTGTATTTCAGTCTTAAATCCTATCCTATACAATCCGTCAACTATATCATCAACATGTGTAAAATCTCTTCTCTGTTCTCCATCACCAACAATAGTAATTGGTTCATGAGCGTTAGCTTGACGTCTCCATATACCTATAACTGCTGCCCAATCTCCTTCTACTATTTCTCCTGGACCATATACATTATAGAATCTTGCTATCTCTATATCCATACCGTATGTCTTCTTATATGTCTTACATATCTCTTCACCAATATGTTTACAAGCAGCATATGGTGATTGGTAAGGGTCGTGCCATCTAGATGATGATCCAGCATATACTACTTTAGCTCCAATATTTCTAGCAAAATCTAATACTTTTTGAGTACCTAATGCATTCACACGAAATGTCTCACTAGGATCGTTAAAGGAAGGTTGAATCCTAGACAAAGCAGCTAAGTGAAATATTTTATCAAAGTCACGAGGCATTCTATCTATGTTAGTTATGTCATCATTTTTATAAATGACATTAAGTTGATGATTACTTTCCAAACCTGAATCATAATTGTCAATAGAAGATACCCTATGTCCTTCCTTTACTAAACGTTTTATAAGGTTTGTACCTATAAAACCTGCTCCTCCTGTTACTAATATTTTCATTGCATATCGGCTTCAAAAAATCCTATCACTTCAAGAGCGTCCATAAAGTCAGTTGTTTCGAAATGTTTAGCATTTGCCATGTCCATTCTAAATTCTTGATCGTTAGGATATTGTTTTATTTTTCTATCTTCTTCTGTTATCTTTAATGCCTTAACTGCAGCCCATTTCCATTTATCTTTCGATGTACCGTCGGCAAAAACCATACCTTTTTTAGGTAGAGTAATTGTAGAAGGAAACCAAGCTCTATCGTTTTTGTCTGTATGCATAAGGTCTTTATATAGTTCCGGAGAAGTATCTAATGTCTCTTTTACTAACTGTGAGTCTTTATTCATGAGAGTAGAAGTGCTAAAACCACTTCCAAAACATAACCATGTTTTTATCTCTTGTCCATTTTGATTAAAGGTTTGCTCATAACAGGCATCACTTCCAAATGGTCCTTCTACTAGTTGATCTTTATCTATCATATCTTTTCTAATTTAGGTAAATTTAATTTAGGTAAGGTTAAAGAAACTTGTTCTGGTATTTCTGGTACATTTGTATCTAATACTGCATCTAATAGAGTAACCATTTTATCATAACTAAAATTATCCTTAACTAACTTGCTTTGTTGTTTAGCTAATACAGCATACTTTTTATAGTGTTTGAACGTCTCTTTATATGCTTTAGCAACTTCTGCATCACTAGGGTAAAACCATTTTGCTTCAGCAAGTATCATATCTTTCTGTGTAGCTGATTTATGAACTTCTCTCAACTCACCTCCTATAAGTACTGTGTGGTCTCTAGATAAAAAATCTGTGTGTCCTGACCATCCTGAGCATATAATTGGTTTACCTATTGCAGCAAATTCAGCTAAAGGTCTACCGTATCCTTCTCCTTTGGTATGACTTACCATCACTTTTACTTTAGGGTGATTGTATAGGTCATTAACTTGAGTATCTGATAGTTCACCGTGCATTAAATATACATTAGGTAGTTTACCTTTTACTGTCTTTCTTAATGCATCTACTTTTTTAAGTATCCTATTTCTATCCATTATAGATGTACCAACTTGCATTGTCTTAAGTATCAATGCCGGAGGGGTAGGTTTGTTTTTAAAAGCTTCTAAAAAACTCTTAATTGTATACCCAACATTTTTTCTATCTTCACCAAAATCACCTTGCATCCAATGTCCGACTAATAGGTAACAAAACGATTCCTTAATTTCAGATAAATCTAATTTAGCTTTACCATGATTAAAGTACTTAGTTAGATCTACTCCCTCAAATATAATATCAATAGGTACTTCTAATTTTATTTTTCTTACAACCCTGTTGGTATTCTTTTCTCTTTCTTCATAGGTAGTCTGCTTAAACGTATTGACTGAATGAGTACTTGATGTTAGTATAAGGTCCATTCTATTACATCCTTCGATCCAAGACTGATGTACTAAGGTAGTTTCCATACCTGCTGTTACACCTATATTATATGTACCAACCTTTTGAAATTCATTTGGTACTGATATTTGTATCCAGATGTCTGGTTTAGCATTTAAATTTGGTATAACTCTTGAAGCTAAATCAGTTTCATTATGATCATCTAAATAACCAAATCTTGTATTACCCCATCTTTGAGATAAAATTTTAACATCGTACTTTTTAGTTTCTATTAATGCCTTTACAAGGTCTCTAGATCTTGCTCCGTAACCACTGTACGTATCTATCGGGCAACTTACTACAACACTTTTCATACTAGTAATTTAATAATTTATGGTTAACATATTTTGGTTTGATAGATTCAGCTTTATGTATCTCAAATGCAGGTCTAGGTTTAAATTTATCAATCGTTTCTTGTATAGTGTCTGCAACAGTATTACTCATTGCTTTAGATGTAAATTTAGCTTCATCAGTTAATGCCCATTCTCTACCTTTCTGTCCTCTCTTACTTCTTTCTTCTTTACCTAAGTCGTATACTTCTTTAATTGCTTCTGCTGCATCTTCTGGTGAGCATCTATCGTCAAATATGTAAGGAGTAGAAGGTGAACCTGCTAGTGAAATATTGCTAGGAAAAATAGGTCTTACCCATTCACCATGCTCTTTGTATGTACCTCTATGATTAGAAGGAAAATCTGCATCAAAGTCTATCCAATCTCCATTATCGTCTTGGAACCTCATTTGATCTTGCATACCTCCTGTAACGTTAGCTGCTATCATAGTACCTGCTAACATTGACTCAGTAAGTGATAACCCCCATCCTTCGTTAGATGACAGTAGTACTGTTAAGTCTGCTACATTGTACAGTAGGTTCATTTGACCTGGTGTAAGTTTTTCGTTAGAGAAGTATATGTTAACGTAATCAGGGTCTGTTAATGCTTCTTTAACTGCTCTTAAATCTGTACCGTTTGGATCAGATGGTGCTGTATGCATTACCAATGCACATTCTTTAGCAGCTTCTTTACCTATAAGATCACAAAAATGTCTAAATGCTAATATAGTATCTCCTGGTCTCTTTCTATGTATATTTCTTGAGTTAAAAAATACTACAAACTTAAAATCTTTACCTTTAAATAACTCAGATTTAAATTTACTAAACTCATTTGCTTTTTCACCTTCTTCTGGTAGAGGTAAAAATACTTCGTTGTTGATACCATGAGGTACGTATCTTAATATTTTATTATCAGCTTTATTACCTAACACTAGTTTATTTATGTTGAGTGTTTGTTTTGATATTGCCATCAAAGTATCTACCGAATCATAATAATCTTCATTGTAGTTTGGAGCTGGATAGTCGTCCCATATATTTAACCATAGTATAGGAATTTTGCTTCTTACCTCTCTTTCTATTTCAAATAGCCAAGTCCAGTATCTAGGATCTGTAAAAATAAAAATAGCATCTGGCTTGTGAGTCTTTAGTAAGTTACGGACCATCTGAGGATCACCATAACCGTTGTTTGGTATTACGGTAACACTACTATCATCTATACCTACATTCTTATTAATGTCTTCTGAAAGGTCTAACTGTTTGCCAATTTCAGGATGGTTAATAGCTGCACCTAGGTTAAGCCAATTAAATCTATGAGCTGAACCTATAACAAATTCTCTTGCCATAGTAGCAATACCGGAATGCATTCTAATATCATCACATAACAAAAGAACTTTCTTACGATCTTCTTTTTTGATATAACCTAATTTTTTATTCATTTATTGTAATATTTGTCAGTTTGTGTATTTTTTCTCTAAACTCTTTATTAGTAAGATAGAGAAAAATTGACCGATTCGCAAGCTTTTTAAAAGAAAAATCATCTTCTAAGCATGCCATTTTAAAATTGTTGAAAAGTGGTCTTGTAATTTCGACCGACGTAAGTTTTTCGTCTTTATTTGCCATAACATTATATATGTATATATTTATATATAAATAGGCTTTAATCTAAAAAAGGACGACAATGTTCACACTTTCCAAAAGCATTTTTACAGTTATATTCCTTATCAAAGTACTTACCTTCTTCATCAATAGTATCGTTAATAAACTCATTCATAGACTTTAAAACTTGTTTAGTTTTATTCTTACCTGAGCTATTACCAAATGGATTAAAGGTTTGTACTCTGCTTAATGCTGCTGCAAACTCTGCTTCTTTTGGTATTCTTCTCTTAACAACGAAGTACTCTAGTTTAATCTTATCTATATCGATATCGAACTGTTTAGCAAAAAACTCTCTATAGAGAACTACTTGTGCTGTAAGGTTAGTATTACTCTTAGCCTTTTGATTCCAACCTCTAGTAGAAGTTTTAATGTCCATTATAGTCCAACTATCTGTGTTAGGGTGGTAAAACACTAGATCTATCAAACCTTTAAACTTTACTCCAGGTCTAATGTCTTGATATAGTAGAGTTTCGATACCTGAAAGCATCATAGTTTTAGATGTAAAGTAACTAGCTCTCTTCTTCTTTAAGAAGTCTAGTATGTGTTTCCCATCTAAATAAAATTCTTGCAATTGATCAGGGTTACTATAATGCTCACCCTTCATTTGAGCTCTACCTACTTTATATGCTTTTGCTAAATTAGAATAGAGTAACTTGTTAAGGTCCATTTCATTGGAAGCTTTAACAGTGTCGTAATACATTACGGTTAACCATTCCTGTATAGTCTCGTGCATAGCATTACCAAAACAGGTATATATGTTCTGCTTGAAAGGTACCTTATTACGAAGATATTGTAACTCCCATAGTTTAGGACACTTATTAAATGTACTTATAGAACTATAGGATACGTGTACGTTTTTAGAAGGAGTCTGTTTGATTTTACTCTCCCAGATTTTTTTGACAAGAGGGTTCTTTTTTTTCTTTTCCTTTTGACTTATTTTCTTTGGCATATTTTCTTTTTAAATCTTTCTTTGCTCTTCCGTAATCAAATGATGCTGGGCCTATATAAGGATAGAAATGCTTTTCTTCCCAATGCATTCTATAGTCATAACCATTTTCAAATTCCTCATAGCATTGACTGCACATGATAATTTTTTTACCCACATCAATTTTCTTTCCACAAGTCTTTATAAACTATTTGACTTATGATACCATAGTTAGTAATATCTTGAAAGGTATCTATAAGAGACTCATTCTGAGTTCTACGATTAGTAATAATCATATTCTTCCACCTATTAATCTTATCTGAAAGTCTATACCATAAACCAGTCATAGCAAATTTAATCTCTCTCTCATTTACTAATTGAGTACCAGCTGATATATTACCCATGCCGTAATCAAGATGCTTTTTAGCAAACAGTTCAAACTGCTCGTCTACAATTTCTTGATAAGCATTGTAAATGGTTGGGTATTCTTTTTCTAGGATTTCTCTTGCTGAAGGAGGGTTCTTAGCATTCATAATTTCTCTATCGCTCATAGTCTAATTTATATACTATAAAGATAGGAAAAAATAATCAGACTACCTACAGGTATCTAATAATATTATCGTCTTTATTTACTTTTCTAGTAGTGCCATCGTTGAATAAGACACGATGTTTAGAAGGACCTTTTTGAAGAATTTTTTTAGGTTTTGGTTGTATGGGTATCTTGTCCGGTATAGGTTGGTCGTTTTCATCTACTACTTTCCAATCTTCAGGAGCTTCTACTATTTCAGATGCTACTTCTATATCGTGTAATTCGTATTGATCTTCTGCCTCTTTTTGTTGAGCTTCAGAAGGACCTTCCCATGGATCATCGTTCCATAAATCTTCTTCTACTTCATCTTCATATTCATCATAAAGATTCTTTTGATTTGCTTTATCAAATGCAAAGTTAGCAGCTACTACCATTGATATAGCAAGAGGGTCAAATACAAATATGATAACAAGTAATAAAATGTTAATAATTTTATCCATAGGAGTACCAGTGAGACCTGAAAGGTATTGTAATGGTCCTAACTCACCTGCTACTGCTGAGTTGTTTTGTATTTCTAATATCTGTAGTTTATATTTTTGTAAACTATCTGCTGCTACTTCTCTTTTTGCTTGAATAGCTTTCCTATTAGTCTCTTCAACATCAATACGCTTTTGGGATAATCTAAGTTCGGTAGTACTAATTGTTTGTCGAAAGCCTGTAGATGATGCCGTATCTCGTACTTGAATCGAGGACGCTTTTGCACCAGATAAAGTAGAAATGTTATTAGAGATTCTTTCAAGGTCTGTTTCATACCGTATAACGTCATCTTCGTAAAATTTAGCTTTATTTTCTAGAAAAGATATTTTGTTTTCCGTAACGGTTAACTGTTGGTAAGTATCTTGATATGCTGCACTTAAAAATCCGTATATACCCATACTAGTAATCAATACTAATACTACCGCAGCAATAGAGAGATAAGCTCTCAGAAGCTTATTCAGTGTGTTCCAATATTGATATAGTAGAGAAGCTATTACTAACTTAGCAGCCTCTAAAGAACCAGCCATAATAATTACTTCAAATTGTGCTCCTGCAAATAGCTTACTTAAACCACTTACAGAGTAAAACGCAGCAGAAATACTAACAGACAATGCTGATAGTGCTATTATTGTTGGAAATATATTCTTTTGTATTCTTTTTATCATTTTACTATAAGAATGGCTGTTGCTACTGCACCTATTGTTGCACCTATTTTATACAACTTTTTTGCCCTAGCTTGCTTTTTAAGCTCTTTCTGTAACTCTTTAGAAAGCTCACTTGCTTTAACCATTTGAGAATCTTTCTTCTCAATAATAGATCGATAATTATCTACTTGCGTTTTAAGATTTGCTACTAACGATCCTTGCGTTAAAAGTTTATCGTTAGTTTCGGTCAGTATTGTTTGCATGGTCTGCATTTCTTTAGACAGTCCATCAAACTGAATTAGATCCTTAATTACTAACTTAGCTACTGGCTTAGTTAATTGAATCTGATTCTCTGTAACGTCTTGCGAAAAACTGCTCCAGCTGATCATCACCGAAAAGATCAACAGCATTAAGCTGTTTCTGTGTTTCTCTTTTAATAACATAAATTCTAGAATTTAATTGTTTTATCCTTGTATCGGACTCGTTTAATTTTATTTCCAAAGAATCCGCTTGTAATTCTAATACACCATTTTTACTGTGTAAAGAATCAACTTTAGCTTCTAGCTCTTGAATCATTCTTTCATAGTTTAGTACATCGGTTTTTAATTCATACCTTGTAAACACAAGACTATAAATTACCCAAGCTCCTATTACTAAAAATATGTAAGGTAGTATTTTCTTTAACATAATCATAATATAGGTATAATAATTCGATTAACCAACTAATGCCTTCTGAAAAGCATTCCAATTAAAAGCACTACCAGGATCTGTTTTGCCTTTGCCTCTGCCTCTAACGTGATCTCCAGACACATCTGAATGTCTAACAACTTTAGAAGCTGGTATGTTGTATTGTTTCATCCAATACTTGAATACTTCTACTGTAGTATTAAATTGAGCTTTAGAGTAGGTTCCTTTTTGATTAATCTTTTTACTAAATGATCCATAGTCATTTACTCCTGGAACTAATAACTCTATTCCAAGATAGTGAGAATTTAAACCAGATACACCTTCATGTAAAGATTTTCCTGCATGAAATGCTTTTCCTGGTGATGATACCATCTTATCGTAAGTACCATCAGGTTTAATAAACCCATGTACGCTTAAACCTATCTCTTTAAGAAAGTCTTTAGCATATAGTTTCTTACCTTTCCACACCAGATACTCAGACATAGAATGTACTATAATTCCTTTTGGTCGTATTGGCATTTTAGTATAAGTTGTCTAGTTCGTCATCTGGTTCATTACAGTCAGGACATGGAGGGCAGTCATCTGCTGGTGGTGCAGCGTCTGGTACACCATCCATATTCATATCGTTTCCGTTAAACCAGAAATCGATAATACGGGAATAAGAACCTAGAAAGGCTCCTAGTACTAATAATAATATTTCTTTCCACTCTTGATTAATGTTTGGTTGTTCGCCTCCTTTTAAGATAGCTGAACCTATGCCTAACATTATTAGTAGAAAAGTTAATAATACTACAGAAGTGATTACAAATCTATTTCTGCTAGTATTTTTTTGTTTTTGTAGTTTACGATCTTCCATTGCCATAATAAGTAGTTATATTCATATAAATAGTCTAAAATCTTACAGATAGTCCCAGGTTAATTATTTCGTGATTTAGTATAAGTTTAAACATCTTCAACCTGTAGTAAATAGAGTACATAGGCATGATAGGGTCTGCACCTGTTTGTTTTTCATAACCTGTTGCTAGTCCTACTTCAATACCGGCATTTTTATATTCATACCCTACACCGTATAGGTAGGTTAGTTCACCTAATGAGTTTCGAAGTATACCTCCTCCTATTTTAAAGTCTTCATGATATCTGTATACTACAAATCCAGGGTTAAAATTTGTGTACCTTCCTTTTGTTGTGCAAGTAGACCCATTACATATAACGTCATCAGTTATATTTTTGTCATACCAGAAAGTTTGTGAAATAAGATGTTGAGATACAATTGGTATATGTACTTCCCAATCTTGTGCATACAACGAAGTTGATACTAACATTAACAGTAACCATCTCATGTTAATAATTAGTCTAGAAACTCAATCTTCCACCTATTGTAAATGCTAGCATCGTTGGGAAATTTTCAGCTGTTGATTCAATTACGTTAGCTCCTAGATTTAATCCAAACCTTTGAGTTAGTTTGTAACTAAAGCTTGATCCTCCTATTAACATTAAGTCTGTGTTCCACATTGTTTGTTTTGAATATACGTCCATCATAACGAACGGAGAAGATACTGCAAGCATAGGGCTAATAGATAGTTTAGGACTAACCGCTATTGATTTGGTGTAAAAACCTGTTAGCGATACTCCAAGGAACTGATTGTCAAAATATATTAAGCCATCGATAACGTCCAGTTCATTTGTAGTTAGACTAGTACCTAGAGCTACACCAGTTACTGACCCTTTCTTACCTAAAAACGTCCAACTGTGGTTCATCATAGCCATATAGGTGGTAAACATTTTCATACCTCCTACAGATGCTGAATATACTCTGCTTACTCTTCCTTCTTTGTTGATGTGTACTTTAGAAAAATTAGCAGTTAACATATACTGCTGAAAGTTATCATAGACCATAGCGTTTAAACCGTAAGTCTCAGTACCCATTAATGATGATTGACTTATGCCGAAAGTAACTGCTTGTTGGAACTCTCCAGTTGGTAATTGTTGAGACATTGCGTTGGCTGTAACGATAGGAGGAGCAAGATTTCTTTTTTTCTTTTTCTTCTTATCGTCTTCCTCTTCATCTTCGTTGCTGCTTTCCTCTTCTGACTCTTCTTCTTCAGTTTCTTCCTCTTCATCGGATTCTGATTCTTCTTCAGTATCCTCTTCTTCTGATTCCTCTTCTGAGCTCTCGTCAGATTCTTCTTCGCTTGATTCTTCATCTGTTTCTTCTGTTTCTGATTCTTCTTCTGTAGACTCTTCCTCAGTAGTTTCTTCAGTTGATTCTTCTTCGGTAGATTCTTCAGTAGTTTCTTCGGTTTCGGATTCGGTTGATTCTTCGGTACTCTCTTCTGTTGTTGTCTCTTCTGTGCTTTCTTCTGTTGTTGTTTCTTCTGTTGTACTTTCTTCTGTGGTAGTTTCTACTTCGGTGGATTCTTCTGTTCCTGCTTCATCTCCTGAAGTTCCTGATTCAGAGTTTTGTGAGTCGGATGAAGTAGATTCGCTATTTCCGTCTGTAGTAGATGCTTCTGTTGAAGTTGATGATTCAGTCGAGTTTGTATCTTGTTGCGTGCTTGTCTGGCTATTTTCAGATCCTCCGGATGTTGTCGTACCATTTCCTTGGCTACTTGCATTTGTTCCAGTGCTAGTAGTATCCGGAGAACTTGTATTCGTACTCGTCGTATCAGGAGCGGTACCAGTAGTCGTAGGTGCTGCCGTAGTAGTGGGAGCACTAGTAGTGGTAGGTGGTGTAACATTGGCTGTTGGGTTTACGTTAGCTGTACTTGCTGCTGCATTTGTTGCTGCTTGTGTTGCTTGTTGAGTCGTCTGTTGAGTTGTTTGTTGTGTAGCTTGTACTCCGGTTGTTGCTGTGGAGCAGGGGCTAAGACTCGTCCACCATAAATAGGTCTCTTCTAACCAAGACTGTAAGATTCCATTTTGAAAATCTTGAGAAGTAAATGATCTTGAACGGTTATAAAATGCTACTACTGTTGTTCCATTTAACGGTACACTAAACACAGAAACTGCACCAGTACACCTATCTACATAGGTTTGCACAAGGGTCTGTGATTGACCCTTGAACATTCCCATCGCAGTAAAAAACAAAACTAATAGTAACTTTCTCATAACCAATTACAATGTAAAGTTTTTCATGACTTAATGATCAAATATACCCTTTCTTATCATTCTCTTAACAATTTTAGCTACTGCTGTCTCTAATGCCTTTCTAGTTGTAACACCAACTGAAGAAGAATTAAACTTAACTTCGTCTAAATTATCTGAGTTTGATAGGGTAAGTTCTCTTGTTGTAATAGCTTTACCTAATCCAGAACCTGTCATATAAAGTCCTGATTCGGCATCTACTGCTCTAATCTGTAAACCTAATCTAGTTACAAGAGTGTTTTTTACTCCATCTTTTAAGTTTACTGTTTCGTCTTCAGATACAGAATAATCATATACTTCTACATAAATGAAGTATTTGGCAAGAGTAATCTTACCCATTATATCTGTCTGATTAGCTGTAAAGCCTTTTTGAGATGCTTCGTATTGTTTTACCATACGATCTTTGATAGCATCTCTAGTCTCTACAAATTCAAATCTCCATGTTTCATCTAAGAAAGCTACAGTAATATTAGTTAGACCTAAGCCTACTCTATTATCTCTGAGTTCTGGATATTGAGTTAATACATCTTCTGTAACACCTATATTAAGTAAAGCAACTGATATAGGATCACCATTATATTCTGGAATCGAAAGAATTGAGGTTCTCTTTTCGAAATCCGCTTGATAATCTTCAGTTGTTGTTTTACCAATAACTTGAGCTGAGGTATAGCTGCTTACTAATAATAGTAAAGCTAGCAGTCTATTACCCAAGGGTATCGAAAATACCCCAAGTTGCGTTGTTAAATGTTGATGGACTTGTAATTAGTTCATATATTATATATGTGATACCTGTTACAGCTAGTGTAGAAAGCATCAATCCCCATAGGGATAAAAAAATTACTAAACTTTTCTGTGAAAAAGTTTGTGCTTCGAAAAATTCTTCTTTTATTAAAGAGATAGGGTTAGTGTAATTGTTCATAGTTTTGAGTTTAATAGTTACTAAATAATAATCTTATTGACCGGAGATCGAAGGTTGCCGCCTTCGGTCTCTTTTTTTTACTGCGATTTTACCAATCTATCTTCTTCTTTCTTTTTTCAGTTTCAGATAGTTTGGGTTTGGGTTTAACATATACCTTCTTTACGATGGTATCTTTTTTTACTTCTTGTTGAGGTATATTAATAATGACATTAGTAGGAGCCGGAGCAGTTACTTCTTCTTTTACTACTTCTTCCTTATCTCCTTCAAAAAGACTCTTAATCAATAATCCTCCTCCTGTTGTGATAGCTAGAGTTAGTACTCCTATTATTGCTTTCTTAATATCCTGCATAATTATCCTGCTAATTGTTCGGGTGAACATCCGTTTGCATCTACACTACTTATTTGTTCTATAGGTGTATCGGGACATTGATCCAATCCATTCATTACTCCATCGTAATCGTAGTCAGCTTTAAAAACTAACAAAGCAATTCCTTCAGAGATCTGTGCTACTTTAACTTTAATATCAGCTATCTGTTCTTCAGTTGCTGCTGCATCCAATGCTACTTGGAGAGCTACTAACTTATCTTTAATTTCAGATATTGTAGCTAAAGCTTCTTCTAAGGTTTCATTAGATTCAATAGCTGATGCTAATGCTTCTTCAACCTGTACAGTCATAGCTGCTACATCCGCTTCCATACCAGCTATATCTGCTGCTACTATTTCTGCTTCTAAAGCTGCTAATTTTGCATTAAGGTCTGCTAGACCTTCTTCCATTGATGGGTTTGTACACCCAATCATTACGAAACCTATTACTGCGAATAATAATTTTTTCATTACTTTATTACTAATTTTACATTATGTAACTCTGTTCCATCATTACCAATGGTTATGGTATAATCACCATCTCGGAGTGCTCGTGTATAAAACTTTAACACATTATCTCCGGCTTTAGCATCTATAATACTTTTAGAGGTTAAGTTCTTAAAGTAATCTCTTACTTCTATTGTATACTCACCTGCTTCTAATACCTTAAGGTTAAATTTACTTCCGTCAGTTATATTTGATCCTTCAAACTTTAATCCTGTTGCATCAGCTATAAACATATCGCCTGCTGTATTTGGATAGAGAGTTTGAAAGTCTGAATAATCATCTTTAGAACAAGCTAAAAATAAAACAAACAGCCAAAAGTAATACCATTTTTGAAAATTGTAGCTCATTATTGTAAGTTTAAAATTAATCTATATCCGTCTGTGTTGGCAGCATCTGTATTAAATATTGATACAAGTCCAACTGGTGAGGTAACATTTCCAGTAAAGTATATTTTAAATACTTCTCCTGTCTCTATCTCACCTCCATTTTGTTCTATACTACCTAGGTTGATTCTACCGTCAGTTTCAGAGGCAAAGTTAGTTACAGTGTTACCCGTATCAAATACTGCTTCTTCAAAGGTTAGTACTGTATTGTCATAATCTACTTTTAACTGTAATGCTGACACATCAGTAGAGTTAAGTTTTAGAGTTGCAACTACTTTACCATCTTCAATTGCTGTAGACCATTCACCTTCAATAAATCCATCTGCTTGTATTGCTTGTCCATAAGATACTGCTGAAGCATTAAATACTTTTGCTGTTAATGAACTAGCATCCGTGCCGTCTACTGCAGATGAATGTGATCCATTAGCATCTCCTATAAATCCAAACTTGAACCATTCTGTATAAGATGATTGAGTAAAGTCAACTGTTATAGGATGTACTACAGATGAGTTAGGTTCGGTTACATTATTTTTAAACTTGTAGATTGACCAGCTATCGTAATCAGCTTTCTTAATAGGTTTGAAAGAGTTATTAAAAATACCTGTACCATCATCAGGAATAATATCAATTGCTCCCATTACATGTCCTAATAGGTTATAAGCATCTTGAGGAGTTAAATCTCTATTTTCATCTGAGTCTACTGAACTATATTGTATACCAGTAGTAAACACTGTACCTACATTATCATGTCCATATTTACCTAACTCATTTAGAGTAAGTGTAACGTCTGATAAAGTTATTATGTTATCCATTAATGACTCCCACTGAGTAGGTGATTGTGAAGTAACAAAGTCTAATGAATAACTATCAGTACTTGTTAAAATGTATTCTGTAATGTTAATCTGTCCTCCTGAGTCAAAATATAGGTTGTTACTAACCGGTGAACCGTTCTTCTGTACCACTACTCCTACTTTAGTAACATCGAAGTTAGTATTGAAATCTGCTTTAACATAAATGTTAGAATCTAAATCTTCTAGAGGTTCATGAGAGATTGACATATTATCATATCCTCTTACTTTACCAACTGGAAATGTATACTCTGATGTTCCTGTATTGTCTGTTACTCTAGCCATAGTAAAGACTATGTTATCTGCATAGCTATGATTATCTCCAGCATCTTTAGCTAAAAACTTTAATGTAGCGTAGTTACCTGATATACCAGATGTTGATACTGCTTCTACGTGATCAACTTCCCATCCAGCTACTTCAGTATAAGAACCTCCTTGGGTAGACCATTGAGCCCATAAGTCGTTAGCATCGTAGTTAGGATTGACTGTCCACTTCATTCCGTTACCACTCCAGTTTCCATTAGATGTTTGAGCTCCGGTTGGGACATTAAACTCATATCCTACTCTAGCATATGCATTGGTATTGTACTGTACGTCAACATGGACGTAAGTGATTGTATTTGAACTTAAGTTACTTAGGTTAAGTTTAATAACAATGGTATCATTTACCTGAACATTAGATAGAGGCTTAGTTGCATCATCTACAGTACCAGCATATACTAGGTCAATATCAATACCATCCGATGAGGAGGTAAGCTGACCTAATACCAATCCAGGTATAAAGAGTAATATTAGTAATAGTTTATTCATATTTTTAATTTCGTGATTAACTGTTCACATAATTTTTTTATTGCTGTCGAAACGTTTGTTTGTGAAAACTTACCTCCTTCGTCTATGACTAAAGTGGCTGTTGAAATAGATTTAGCTTGTCCCTTTGCAGTAACTTGCTTTTTTTTCTTTCCGTTCTTTAAAAGGGTTGCTCTAGCTATGATAGTATATATGTCAGTGTTTTTGCTATATACAGCTAGTTGTACATTGTTCTTCTTTACATCAAAGAATAAAATGTCTACAGTAATTTCTAATGAACTATTAGGGTTTAAGTCATACCCTTGATCTTGTATTACTTCCTCAAGTACGTTCTGTACTCCGAAAGCAAGATCTCTGTTACCAGCAAGTTTACCTAGCCGGATTTCGTTACTAACGTCTCCTATTTTTATCTCTTGTGCCGTTAAGCTGAAACTTAATAAGAAACTTAATAGAAATAATAAAAGTTTCATATACTGCGATTTTAAAGGAAACCCTCATTGCCGTGACGATTTAATTAAAACACTTATAAGAAACTTATTCGATAATAAATAGATATGAGAACCAAAAAAAGCATTTTATATATTTATTAATATGAATGATATTTGTAGAAACTTTTTTCCGGATAGCCCTGTAGGGTACAAAGTGTCTTTTGATGAAAAATTAAGAGATGCTGGATTAGAATTATATGAGTTAATGGAATCGCAAGGATACATAACTAGTACTTTTCCTACAATGGAACAGTCTTATAGGTATGCATACACCCATCCTTATCACCATAGTAAAATGCTTGATATAGATAAAAAATATGCAACTGTAACTGAAGAAATCTATAGTTATTTTAAGACTAACATAGTGGATTATTTAGGAATAGATAGGACCTGTTATCAGCTGAAAGTAGAAAAGTTAATATACACTCCTGAATCGTCTGGTCATGAAAATAGATTTACTAGAATGTCCCATATATTACCTAGAGATAGTAGAGGGGAAAACGACCCATTAAAAAAAGATCAACGTTGGGGGACAGGAATGTGGCATACAGATGTAGGTTGCCCTCTTAACAATATGGTTCTTATGATATACTTATCTGATGTAGAAGATGATATGGGAGGTTTTGTAATGGCTGATCCTCCTCAAAAGGTTGGGTTTGATACTGATCTAGGTCTTCCTAAATACCTTGGAGCAGAAGCACCGGTGTATGGGGATGAAATTCCATTTAAAGAACTAACAGGTCCTGCTGGAACTATGGTAGGGTTTAATAGTCATACGCTTCATAGAGCTAATCCACCAAAAAAAGGTTATAGGAAATCCCTACATATGAATATTATATCAGATCACACAGAACATTTAGCAGATAGCTATTTACCTGAAGAATTCTTTAACAAGGTTGAGAAATATAAATAAAGTAGTTTATTCTAATAAGTCAATAAACCTTTGACAAACTTGTGATTGAAAATTAGGACCTAAATGCTTACCATCTCTTGCTAATTCCCAAGTACCTTTATATTCTTCTTTGTTGTAGAACCAATCATTATAGTTCATTGTATCGTGACCTACTACATCATGTAGGTTTACTGTAATTAGTTTTTTACCTTTTGATGCTGCTAATTGAGTAAGTGCAAGTAATTTTATTTGGTAGTTGTAGGCTGTGTATTCATCACTAACAATGTAGGTATTCCAAATATCTTTGATCATATCCTCGTGGTTGGGGTTCATATAGTAGTCTTTAACTGGGAAGTTATATCGACTAAAAAGGTGAGAAAGTAAAAATATTTTATCTCCTTTGAACTTATCCATGTATCTCATAAGAACAAGAAACCATTCATCAAAACCTGTTGCACACATACCTAAATTGAAGATGGGTACTCCTATTTTTTCCTCTAACAGGCTATGCCATAAAAGGTTATGAGGTAATCCCTCACCTTCTGTAAAAGAATCTCCTATAGCAATATGACCATCGTTTGTCTCACTAAATTCTCTATAGTCTCTGAACGTATCATTGTTCCACTTATATTCTATAGGGGAATCATATAACTCTTTGAGAGACGTAGGAAAAATATGCCGGATATTTGCATAGTTAAGTTCAGTATCAAGGTACATATGGTGTACTTTGTTATTCTTAAACTTAGCACGTTGGTAGAATATATCCTTTTGTAGTTTAGGATCCCAACTGTAAATATCTATATTTTTGTACATAACAAAAAAGGAGGCCGAAACCTCCTAATTTAATCTTTGATCATTTTCAATTCCGGTGGCATCATTTCTGGTATAACCTTTCCACATGCATTACAAGTAAAGACTGGGATAGGTACATAACCTGGTTTGCCAGTGCCAGTTAAGATTCCTGAAACTTTTCTCATTAGAAATGATTGAGAAAATAATTCATGACCACACTCGCACTTCACGCTAGTAGTTTGTTTTAAATCTACTTGCGGTTGTTGTTGGTTCATCATTACTTACGAGTACCGCCGTAATGACTAGAATTAGATCCTGACTGACCTCCTCCACTGCTGCCTGTCTTAGGACGAGCTGTTTTGGGAGCTGCTTTTTTGTTAGGTTTTCTGCGAGAAGTTTTTTTCTTTACTTCTTCTGCTACTTCCTTTGCTGAGATTTTGATATCTTGTGCATCAACATCTCCATCGCCGTCCTGGTCTCCTCTTTTATATAAAAAGAATCCTCCTGCAGCTAGAGCAAGAACTAAAATAATAATTGTAATTGTCATAATTTAAATTTAAAGTTAACTATTAATAAATATTAACACTACAGCCAATCTACTTTGGGGTAATGTTTCTTTGTTATAACCAATTCTGGTAGGAATTTGGCTATGCTTTCTCCTTGATCCTTTTCAATATTGAATTCAAGTAATCTTTTTGTTTTATCTCCTACAAAATATTCTTTTAACATAGTGTAGTGGTATTTCCATTCACTTCTCCAATAACCCTCATCAATAGGCCAGCCATTGGTTTGGTAAAGGTTCTTTCGACTTTTAATCCAACCTTCTATGTCTCTATAATTATAGATAAATTTTGATTCAGGATACTGTTCTGCAAAGAGAACAAAGTGTCTTGTAAGAAAGTCTATATCTGAAAATAAAGTTGCAGTTTCATAACCTGTTAATAAAGGGTTACCTACCTTATGATTTTCTTTCATAGTATCTTCTGCTTTACCCCAATCCCAATGTATAGATTCATATCCATTGTCCATAAACATTTTATGGAGTGATTGAGTACCACATCTATTAAAACCTATTGAAAATACTACCATTAAAATGTAGGTACTTTTTTAAGTGGAACTGCACGTTTACCAAACCTATCTTCCATTCTATAGTAAAAGTTTATAAGATCTGGACCTCTATACTTTACTACCTCTCTATCGTACTGTGCTTTAGTCATCTTAAACTCTGCTAGAAAACATCTTCTAAGTTCAGCTAGTTTATTAAACTCGTCTTTATCTCTATCTTCTTGCAGACGTTTACGTCTAGCTTTATCCATTTGAACAGCTTCTCTCAATTGAACTTCATCATGCCCTATTCTTGCATGGGTTTCATTAAGTTTATGCTCAACTAACTCTATCTCATACACATAAGGGCCTAAGTCAAAGTCTCCATTTAATATTCTATCACGAAATGGATGACGATTAGACAAAGGAGGGTTCCTTAAAGTAAAAGATCTCCACCACATAAAGCGGTCATATTTCTTTTTATAGTAGTTAGTCTTTAAGTACCTCTCTAACCACTTTTTTTCGTGAATAGGTTTATACGGCAGGTACATCATCAATAATTTTTATAGCAGTACGGATAGTTTCTTCGTCATACTCGGTAAGTAACCTGTATGCTTTTTTCTTTACCTCTGCTTTTTCTCTTAAATGTTTATCCTCTTGCATCTCATGCCACTTCTTTACTGAATCGCTCATAGAAAACCTTTTTGAAATTATTATAACCTATTGATGCATTAGCCTGCCAGGAGGACTTACTCCCATCATCACTAACCCATTTATATAAAGATAAGGAAATATTTTCAGACTCACAAACTTTTGCTATAGAATATCCTTCCATATCAACTACATCACAATTTTTAATACATTCAGTATACTTGTTACTGTACACTGCAGTACTATCATAAAAAGAATCAGTTGTGAATAATCTAAAGACTGAATTGGATAATTTAATTGGTGGATGTTCAGGTACTACGCAACCGTAGAAGTCATCATATACCTCTCCAATCTCTAACACTTGACCTATCTCTATATTACCTAGATTACCACATGAGCCAAAGTTTACTATATGGTCTGGTTTATATTTTTGTATTAACTTATAGGTGTTTAATGCTGCCTCTACCTTACCTATGCCAATAATATGTATAGGTATGCCGTTAAGTTCAGTTTCGTTGTGTTCTAATTTAGTTGCTGAAACTAATAAGATATTAGACATTTAGTATCGTGTTGTTTAGTTAACCCTACATCTATAACTGCTATTTTATCTAATACTTCGTATCCGGAAATGTCACATAAAATATCTGCAGATGCCATCGTTCCTCCTGTAGCAAATACATCATCCACTATTACTACCGTACCTTTACCATCTTGCATCTCTAATGTATCGGTACCGTACTCCAGTTCATATGAATTACTATTTACTTCACCCGGTAGTTTACCCGGTTTACGTATCATCTTAAATCCCTTACCATATAGATTAGCCAATGCAGCAGCGAATATAAATCCTCTTGACTCAATACCAACATAATAGTCAGGTTTGATGAGAGTGAGGCTATATAACTGGCTTACGGCCGCAGAAAATGCACTATGGTCTGCAAGTAAAGGTTGTATGTCTCGATATAGTATCCCTTTTTTTGGAAAGTCGGGCACTTGTTTAATGTACTTTTTCAGATCCATTTTTCAAATAATTAAAGTATTCAGTTTCTCTTTCAATAAATTTATTAATATCGCTGTTATTTAGATCTATTAACGCATTTTGGATAGGTCGTTTAAACATCCAATTTGAATGGAAGTAACTATGCTTTAACTTAACATCGGACAACATTGATGTAGAATGATTTTTTATATGCCCGTCTTTAATATAGTGGTATAAAGGTTCGTTATATTTGCGTACATGTTGCGATAACTTTAGAGAACTCCAAGTATATGGAATGACTTCTTTCCACCATCTCTCCCATTCGGCTTGAAAAACATCTTTGGTCATAAACGACTCTACTATATTTCGAATCATTTTATGCGATTCGGCATGACTCTCATGCACTTCATTACCTTGGTTGATTGTAGAGAATGGAAAGAAATAACGTTGGGTCAACCATAGCAGTATAGGATTGGCAGAAGCTAATTGATGTGCACCTGGGTAATGTTTATACTCATGTGCTAATAGCTCCTGCACTATACCTGTTACTGTTCTATCAAACGGATCTCTTAAAAGACATGTTACTGGTTCGTTCTCAAAAATATGTTTGATTAAACCGGGTCTACCTTTATGTATTCTATTATTGCCAAAGTTAATTAACGTACCGTCAATAAATTTGTAAAATTGTAGAAAATCTGTAGCATTAGACTGAAGAGTAATACTGCCAACTTTGTAAGTCGTTAATATATAACCTATATCTGTGTTTGCTACTACAAAAGCAAAATCTTTAGTTGTATCTTTCATGAAATTTGCGCGTGACAAAGAGAGAAAAACGCCCCCTATGCTTTTACCGCATCCATATTAGCTTTCTTATAAGGAGTAATTAACTTTTTAATCTCACCTGCTGCTTTACGAGCTTTAGCTTGAGATGCTTTAGTTGATCCACTATTGTTTTCTTCTAAGATTGTAAACTGTTGAGCAATTTGCTCGAATAATTCATTTTTCATTTTAATTTGTTTTTAATTATTAACCCATCAACATAGCAGGATCGATTCCTGGCATGCTTGATTCTTTTTCTTCACTTGGTACTTTAGATACTACTGCTTCTGTAATTAGCATAGTACTAGCAATTGATGCTGCATTTTCTAATGCCAATCTAGTCACTTTAGTAGGATCTATTATACCTTCTTTAAACATATTAAAGAAATCTTCTTCTCTTGGATTATATCCAAACCAAAAATCTCCTTCTTCTTTAATACGTTGTTCTATCTTACCTATATAGTCACTATCTAATCCAGCATTCTGTAGTATTTTATAGAACGGTCTCTCACAAGCATTAATAACAATATCATACCCTGTAAGTTTATCTCCTTCTATAGGTTCATCATCAAGCGGTACTGTAAGAGAATCGGCAAGCCAAGATGCAGCATGTAGTAAAGCAACTCCACCTCCTGGTAAGAATCCTTCTTCAATAGCAGCTTTAGTAGCATGTAATGCATCTTCAACTCTATCTTTTTTCTCTTTCATTTCAAGTTCAGTGTTACCTCCTACATGAACGATAGATATACCTCCCATGAATTTAGCTAACCTCTCCTGCAGTTTCTCTTTATCGTATGGTGATACTGTATCATCTATCTGAGCTTTGATCTCATCAACTCTCTCCTTAATAGATTCTTCTGCTCCGTCTGCGTCTATAATGGTTGTAGTATCTTTACCTACTGTTACTTTAGTAGCAGTACCTAACCAATCCATATTAAACTTATCTAATCTCATACCCTTATCTGATGATACAACTGATCCTCCAGTAAGAGTAGCAATATCTTCTAACATAGCTTTCTTTCTATCTCCAAACTCAGGAGCTTTAACTACAGCACAAGATAAAATACCTCTCATCTTATTAACTACCATAGTAGATAATGCTTCACCATCTATATCATCTGCTATAATTAGTAGAGACTTATTTTGTTGAGAAACTGCTTCTAAAATAGAAAGTAACTCCTTTACTGTGGTTAACCTTTTATCGGTAATCAGTATAAACGGATTTTGAAGAACAGCCGTCATGGTATTGTTGTCTGTAACAAAGTAAGGAGACTTATAACCTCTGTTGAATTGCATTCCTTCAACTGTTTCTAAATATGTTTCTCCTGTTTTAGACTCTTCAATAGTCACAACTCCATCTTGCCCTACTTTATCCATGGCAGTGGAAATCAACTCACCTATTTCGGTGTCGTTGTTAGCTGAAATAGTAGCAATTTGTTTAAGCTGCTCTTCATCCGTAATTTCTTTCTTTTCTATCTGTAGATACGATACAACATGATCTACTGCTTCCTCGATACCTTTCTTTATATCAACAGCATTCGAACCTGCCTTCAATCTATCTATACCTTCACTAAGTATTGACTGAGCTAATAATGTAGATGTTGTAGTACCGTCTCCTGCTTCATCAGCAGTTTTGATAGAAGCTTGTTTGATAAGTTGTGCACCTATATTCTCTTCAACGTCTTCTAGTTCAATAGCTTTTGCTACAGTAACTCCGTCTTTAGTTGATATTGGATTGCCTTGATCTTGCTGTATAATAACGTTACGTCCTGATGGACCTAATGTTGCTGTAACTGCGTCTGCTAACTTATCTACTCCGTCTGCAAGTTTATTTCTTGCTTCTTTTGAAAATGTAATTTGTTTACTCATCGTCTTTATCTTTTATAACTGCTAAAACTTCTCTATCTTGTGCTAGGTAGTATTCACTACCTTCGTAATCTACTCTTAAAGTACCAATTTTAGGTACCATAACTGTATCTCCTACTTGACAGGATCTTACGGTCATCAGGGTACCATGTTCAGTAAGTCTACCTGGTCCGATAGCTAATACTTTTGCTATTTCAGGTTTTTCTTTTCCCATATCAGGAACTACGATGTTACCATACATCTGTTCCCCTTCATCTATGGGTTTTAGTAAAATTCGATCGTTAGTCGGGTGTAATTGTTTTGACATTTATATAACTTTTTTATTTATTATTAATATAAGATTATTTATTAGAAGAGCAAACCTCAGAGCAGGTTTATTTAGCTAATTTTCAAAGTTTTTGTTTCTGAACCTTTAGCATAAGGTATAACAATTTGTAACAGTCCACTATTAAACTCGGCTGTTGCTTTTGATAGATTAAATCTACTATCAATTTTCCAACCTAAGTTAAATGATCTTTTGGCGATACCTCTATGGATATATTCGCCTAAATCATCCTCTTTAGGTTTATCATAATTAACTCTGATTATATTACCCTCAATAAGAATTTCGATATCTTCTTTTGAGATGCCAGTACAAGCTATGTCTAGTCCTAGACCGTTATCTCTTTCGTAAATATCTACTGGGTGGGGTAATTTGGATTCTGCAAGAGGTCTGTATGCTCCTGCGTCTTGGAAGAAATTCCTTACTAAAATGTCGAACGGATTACGTTCTCTTAAAAATGTATTCATATCATTAAATTTGTGAGTGCCTAAGCTACTCGGGTTATTAAAAAATTATCGCTCTGAGGTCGATCTTCTTTATTATAAATAGGCATTAGTGCCCCTCTTTCCAGTTTACAGCAATCTCTGGAGGAGCTTTAAGAGTAACACCTGGGAGTTTAGTAGTTACTTCCATTAGGTGTTGAACAATAGGTGCAAACTCTTCTGCTTGATCCTCTCTAACATTAATAATTAGTTGATCATGCACTTGTGCCTGGACTTTAGCATCTATACCCATTTCTTCTGCTTTACGATTGATTGCTAATGCTGCTCTGTTAACAACTGCTGCTGCTAGAGATTGCAATTGAAAATTAAGACAGTTATTAA
>Ga0181421_1000066_pt1 | contig 25175 bp, 23 predicted proteins | sample 44SPOviralmetaG_FD_130146 | JGI IMG/M metagenome (GOLD analysis project Ga0181421, IMG submission 130146) | Marine viral communities from the oligotrophic San Pedro Time Series (SPOT) site, San Pedro Channel, CA, USA - 44 SPOT_SRF_2013-06-19 | ecosystem: Environmental > Aquatic > Marine > Strait...
TAGCAGAACCATCTCCAACTGTTAAGTTGTCATCTACTGATACAGAATCAACATAAGCTGTAGTAGCTACCTTAGTGCTATTGTCTCCTGCTGATTGTGTTGTAGCTGTTACTCCACTTGCTAGTGTAGATGTAGCAGACAAACCAACTGTAATTGTGCTAGGTAAACCTATAGTGACTGTGTCTGTTGCACTTACTACTACTTCTACTTCATTAGAAGTACCACTAAATGTAATCGTATTTGCATCACTTATTGTTTCTGATGTAGAACCATCTGATATATTAAAGCTATTCATATTACCAACACCAGTACCAGACAAGAAAGCACTTCTTGTTTGTTTCTTTAATCCACTAGCTGTGTCATCATAAATAATAATTGTGTCATTATTATCAGCAGTTCCTTCGTTACTAAGGTTAGGAATATCTACAGCAAATGTATTGGCTAATAAACTAAGTCCATCTCCTGCAACGTTACCACTTGTGTTTATAGATATAACAGAATTTCCACCCATACCAGAGTGTGATGAACAGTAGTAATAAAGATTGTCAGCAGTAGCAGCATCAACAACTATTTGTGTATAAGCACCTGCACTACCTGCTGTACCTGGAGTTGTAACTCCTGTTGTATATGCAGCAGTAGGACTGTTGTTTTTGTTTGTAGATAATCTAAGTGGGTGTCCAGAGTTAGAACCATCTGATTGGTCAAATCTATATGTTACTCCTGGTATAAGTTGTACATTAGCTGTAGCTTCACCATCTAAATAAAATACATTACCAGAACCTGGATTAGCAACTGTTACTGCAAACTGTACTATCGCTGTATTATTTTCTAAATTTATAGTTTTGTTTGTAAGCGTATCTGTAGAACTTTCAGTTACAACTGTGCTATCTACTGCAACAGTAAGTGTTGTACCTGTAGCAGATGTATCAATACCTGCGCCACCTGTCACTGTTAATGAATCAGAATCTAAATCAATATCTATTGTTCCAGAATCAGATATTAAATCTAAATCTTGTGCAGTAACTTGTGTATCAACATAAGTTTTGACAGCTTTTGCAGAAGGAAGTGTTGTATCTGTACCTGCAGTAGATGATAAGTCTGTATCTAAAACACCAGACTTTAAGTTATCTACTTCTAAATTAGATATTGTATTGTTATCTGCATCTATAGTTTTATTTGTAAAAGTTGTTGTAGAACTGTCTGTAGGTAAAGCATCTATTCTGTCGTTTAAATCTTCTATGTGTTGTTGAAGTGGAGACATACGTGCAACAGAACCAGAAGCATGTGATAATCCAGATGATGCAGCAGAACCTGTTAAAAATCTTTTGTTTATGTTATCTAGTGTCAGTGTTTTTGTACCAACGTTAATGCTAGTTACAAGGATTACTTCTCTATTAGTTGCACTATCTGGATTTAAAACTAAATAACAAGGTGCTGTTAATGTATTGGAAGCTGAATCTACTACAGAGTTTACTGTAAGTGTTAAGTCAGATGCACCGATAGTACCTGTTAAGGTTGTCTCATAAGCGTTTAATAAGTTAGTTTCTTGTGCTGTCATTCTATCCTAGTTTTCCTACTCCTAATAGTTCTATTCCTAATCCTACTCCAGATGTTGAAGTTTGTATTACTTTACTACCTCTAAATCTAACTAAGCAATAGCTTGTAACAGAACCTCTAGGACTTATCTCCTCAATAGGACTGCTAACATTTTCTATTATACCTCGTAATAAAGTATCTGGTCTGAATATCTCTAATTGAACATTCTTACCTTCTTTATTTCTTAACGCCTGGTAAACCAAATCACCTTGACCATTAACTTTTAAAGCTTTTCTAAATGGTCGTTCTACTTGGTCCGATATATTAATAGGCATATCTACAACTAAGTCATTAACTAACTGAAAACCTCTAATAGCAAAAGCTAACATCTCTGGTGTTTGTGTAACATCATCAGTATTAAGTTCTATTTTACCTGCTATCCATCTACCATCTACTAGAGTCATAACCTCTTCATCTCCACCAGTACCAGAAAATACAGATACTTGTTCGGACCATGTGGTAGCTGTTGGATTATTTATATCAGAAGCAATAGTAGAACTGTATAACTTTACTGAACCAGAAGTTACTACATTAGTATTTAGCTTTGCACCTACCCACTGTTTCTTTTCTGATGTAAAGAAATCTGCAAGCGGTGTAATGATATATCCTGTAACTACATAGTTTGTGCTTTCTCTATAAGCACCACCAGCAGATACAGTAGAAAACAATCTATCAGAGAAAACAGCTATGCCTCTAACAATGCCGCTTTCAGCAAACTCCAAGTCTCTAGCTATACCACCTGTTGGTAAGTAGTATCGCCACAAATTAGTTTTGCTAGCGCTATCAATAATACCTGTATAGATACTATCTCTTGTAGATATAATTCTGTAAGGTGCCTGGTCTAAAGTAGAAGCTCCATCACCCCATTGTTTTATTAATTGTGCATTAATCAAGACATATAAACTATTAGCGTTAGTTATTTCTGCTCTATATAATCTACCTATCTTTCCACTAGCTGTGTTCTGATAAGTACCATAGAAGATAAACCCTTGCGCTGCATCTATTGCATTAGGCACTTCACCTTCTACAAAAGTTTGTCCTTTAATTGTTAATGTAGATGATTCATCTGCTAAAGAATATATATAGCCATCATCTGCACAAGCAAGAACTACTGCACCACCATCAGTAACATCTGTCCAAGAACTACCTGTTGGCAATGCTTTTATTGTTGCTGGATTAGAAGTACCTGTTACTTCATAGAGTTCTCCATTGGTGCCACTTGCAACTAATCTACCCTTCATACTCCATATATTGTCAAAAGTTTTGTGATTGTTGTGTACTGCATAACTACCAGCACTGTTTCTTATATAGATATCTCCATTAGCTACTAGGTATAATTTAGTTCCTAAGATAGCCATACCAGAAATATTATTACCACCACTAGGAGTACCATCATCTGCGGCACTACCTGTTAATGGTGTTGCTATTATCTTTAAAACTGGACCAGAAGCATAAAATATTTCTCCACCTAACTCTTGCATATAAAGATTTGTTTCAGTAGATGTTTGTACTTCATCAGTATCATGCAGTAAAGATACGTGGTACTCTTCACCAGCTTCTTTGCCACTAAATACATCAATACCTTTACTATCCCAAAACCTTGAAAAATCTGTATCTGCTGCATTTCTTCTATGTGCTTTATCTAAACCACCACCACCAGCAAAATCTGTTCTGGAGAATATCTGACCAAACTCTTGTTGAAAATCTTCTGGTGTTTCTGATGTTTGTATAGCTTGTGCCTGGAGAGGAGCAGTGTTTATATTCATCTGCCTTCCTGGTCCAACAGCAAAGCGTAAGAATAAATCATCTAGGTTTGCTTCAAATCCTTGTGACTTAGGTTCAGATGTATTAGAGGGTGAAGGTAATACAGACATTATGCACTGTAGTTAATGTTGCTTATTGCTACTGCTTGTGGATATAAGCTGCGTAAATCTCCTCTTGCTTCATCAATAAGTAACGACCTTAATCTTAGCAAAGCGTTTCTTAATCTTTCACCAGAACCAACTGGATAACTCTCTGCAGCTAATTTCTCTGTAATAAATTCTTGTGTCGAAGCATCTACATCTGTTGCTCCCATAATATCTGCTACTGCTCCTACCATAACTATTTGTTGGTAGTTATCTTCTAGCAAACATACAGTTGCTAAGTCATCTGCTTCAGTAGCTGGTCTAGCAAATTTTCTTTTAACAACTAAGTAAACTGTTTTACCTAGTGATGTATTAGAAAACTGTACAGCTGCACCTGTTGAAGATGGTGGGAAGTTAGTAAGTAACTCTATTCCAGCTGATGTATATTGCGCACCAGAAGAGTTCTGTACATAAGAATTAATTACAAGAACTGTAGTTGCTGGTACTTCTGCAAAGGTAGAATTAGAAGTTACATTAGTTGTAGTTACATTATATAAACTTGGGTATAGTCTCTCGATGTTATCAGCTAGTGCATCAAACACAGACTTACGAGGAAACGTAGGATTAACATATAAGTTTACTTCATCTGCATGAGAAGCAGCATCTGTACCTGCGTATCCTCTTGATACAGTTAAAGTCCTGGTAGAAGTATTAGCTGAAGTAACTAGCATTAACTCCTGGTCAATTTCTATTAAGGCACCATTGCCTAAAAGATTCTCTTCTTCAGCACTAAACAAGTTATTTTCATAAGTTAAAGAAGTAACTGAATTGTTTATAGCTCCTTCTAATCTTGAGAACGCAGATAAGTCATCTGGTTTATTTAAAAAATCTCTATATATTCTGTCCACTAATGTGCTTACTGCTGCCATATATCTCCATATTACTAGAGGGAGAAGTATTTATCTCCCTCTAATAAATATACTATCTATCCCCTAATTAGGCGGTAGCTAGGTTTGTTATTTTTGCATGGAATTGTTCTGGACCATATTCTAATCCAATTTCTCCATAGACTTGATACTTGTAAGCTGCTCCAGATTGAGCTAATGGCTCAACGAAGAAGTGTCCTTTTCCTGGAATGTCCAAGAAAACTGGCTTACAGTATTGTAAGTCGGCAATCAAGATATCATCAGTTGGTATGTGTCGTTCAAAAACAATACCTACTTGACCGAAGTCAGTTTCGATTGTTGTAATGTTAACACCACCGATTGTTCTATCTCTTGGCGCTAATGCTAACGCACTTGAATAGATTGATGATAGCTTTTGCTTTTGAAAAGCATTAGCAAAGATAACTGGTTGCTCGAAAGGAGCGCCAGAATCTGCCATTTTTTTCATAGCTGAATCTACCATAGCTTGTGTAAGAGCAGCTGCACCACCAGCAACTTCGTTAGTTGTTACTGCTGTGAGCATTCCTCTTGATTTACGAGCTGTTGATACATCTGTATCAGCGACAAAAGCACCTTGTATAAAGGTATGCTCTATGTCTCTTGCAGCTCTTTTTAGTGACATATCTAATTGAAACGCCAATTCATCTTGAACTGGTTGGTTACCAATGATAGATTGTCCACTTAAGTTTCCTACAGCTGCTTGCTTTGTATAGGAAACGTTTACACCATATTGCATAATCTGTGTAACGTTAGTTACTTCGCTTCTTGTTCTCTCTGCAAATGATGGGTCCGCACCTTCAACTGCTACTGTTTGAGCAGCTGCTGCGTTGTCCACTGTTTGCCAAGTGAATTGTTTAGAAGTTACAGATTTACCGCCTGTCATGCCACCGATGGCTGATAGGAAAGGTGTGTCGTTAGGGGTTATGTTAAATAACTCTCCTACGTAATTAGGCAAATCATACGAATCGCCCATTCCACTTACTGCACCCATTTAATTCTCCTTTTTTTATTTAATTAATAGAGAATAATTTTTATAATTTTTTCTCCATTAGGGCTTTTAATTTTTCTGCTTTGAGATTTGAACTTGTCTGCCAATCACCATCTTGCTGCGCTTGCGCAATTTGGTCATCTACGCCTACTGGTTCAACTGGTACTGATGCTTCAATTACAGTATCTAAGTTCTGTTGACTTGTTACTACCCTTGCTTTTTGTGCATCTTGTTCCTGGACCACTTCAGAGGATTGACCCCATCCATAGTTTTCAGAAGCAAATTGTTTAATCGCATCTGGTTTTAACTCACCATCATATAAACTCTTAAGGGCTTTACCTTCACCAGCGGAAGTGTCAAATCCTGCTTCTTTAAAAACAGAGTCTGCCATAACCGACTTCAGCTCTTTGTTTTCTGCTTCAGTCTTTTTAAGCTGTTCCCTCAACTGTTTCAAAGGATTACTTTCCTCTTGAGTTTCATCTACTGTATTTTCTACATTATCCATTTTTTCTCCTCTCCCAGATTTTCTACTAACTACATTATCCTGGGGTAAACAATGCGATAGGCGACTAATTATATATAAGTACAATGAGAATAGTCAGCCACTTCTAGCTGTACTGAACGAAGCGATTTAAGTACGCAGCTTACACGCTTGAAATAAGCTGGAGGTGCAGCATCAATTTATATTCGGAGAACGCCGCAATCCGATACTTTAATTATATACTAATAAACTAAAATAGTGGGGTTTTATCCCCACTATTTATACGTTCACGAAAGGAAGGTTATCTAATCGATTGCTCGAAGAGAGTCCTTAATATTATTATACACGAAAAAAAACTATGTAACCTTTTTTAAAGTAAGAGTCTCTAAGTAATGTAAAGCAAAGCCCTAACTGTTTGTTTGTTTCTAGTTGGGGTTTTTGCTATTCCTGGGTTAAACCAGTTACCCTTGAACCTCTACGTGCATATCCAGTACTAGCAGAAAACATTGATGTCTCTTCAGCTTCTAATCTTCTTATGTTCTCCAACTGGTCTGGGTCCTGGAACACAACAGCTTGAGTAAACTCTTCTAATGTTAAAGCATCATCACTTGGTTCTTGTCTTTGTTGCAACTCCTGGAGTCTTGGTAAATCTTTTTGTGCAGCTGTGTATAGTTGTCTAGCTTGTGCTTGATTCAATCCAGCTTTTCTTAAGTTCTCTGCTTCTGTTCTTGTAATAGTAAAGCCAGCTCTTGATGCTTCTCCACCAATCTGTGCAGCTGTTATCCTGCCAGAGATTATCTCTTCTCCTATTGATGGGTCCAATGCTCCCATGAAGATTGCTTCTGGTGTTAAGTCCACATTGTAATTAGTTGAGAAAAAGTTTTGTACTCCTTGTATGTTATCTACGATACCTTCGTATGCAGCACCAACTCTTTGTTGAAACTCACGTGCAGATACTTCGCCTTCTAATAAAGATACGAACTGCGGTGCTAGTAATACTTTAGATGTTTGTTCTGGAATACCATACTCAACTAAAGTACCTATGTAAGACTGCTCCAATGCTTTGTACGTAGTTTCATTGTATCTAACTTGTCCAGTATCTGGATTGTAGTTACCAGGAAACTCTGCTTTATAAACATCTGATTGTCTTACTTCTTGTATTGCTGTTACTGGATTACCAGATTGTGACCAAGTATTTGCAAACAACTGCAACAATGTATCAGACATATTTGGATAAAGTAACTTTGCTTCTTCTAAGAATGTAGCCATTATTGATTAACTCCTAAGTTAGTTTCTACCGAACCAGCAGCTCCACCTAATGCTTCTTCTAATGCTCTAGTTGCTTCTACTGTAACTTGTCCTACGTTTTGTTCTAAACCTTTTGTTCTAAGTAATGTTTGTGATGCTTCATAGTCATTAGTAGCTACCATGTCTTGCCACCATCCTTGTGTCTCATCTGCTTCTTGTCCCCATATCTGTCTAGTGATTCCTCTATAAGGACTGACTATATCATCGTATGTTAATTCAGTATTAGTGTGTTTAGGAAACAAAGCTAATCTACTTGTCTTTAAACTTTCAACTAATGCAGCTTCATAGTCTGGATTGTTTCTAATCCTTCCAGCTTTCTCTGCAACTTCTGCATCAGTTAAGCTGCCAAACACTGGACCAAGCCATTGTGTATATAAACCTCTTACTCTATCTTCTTGTTCAGCAGTTCTGTTTAATCCACCAACACCACCGCTATCTATGTATTCTGAAAACTTAACATCTCTTACACCACTTCTAAATGGGTCTGCAAATAAAGCTAACTGTTCTGTTGTATAAGCTTCTGACCATTCACCAGTTACCCACTTGTTTGCTATCCATCCAGACAAAGCATCTGGTGCAGCTAACTCTTTATTAGTATCTGTATCATAACCACCAGATACTCCTGCAGCTTTAAGTGCTGAAGCAACTTGTAGTTTATAATCATTAGCTTTTTGTGTAGCTGTTAATGGGTCAGCTGTGTACTCTTCTAACCAAGAACGTTCAGCTTCATTGTGTGTCTTATACCAGTTAGTAGAAAACCATTCTGCTCTTGTTACTTCTCTACCTTCTAGTGCAGCTTCAGCTATTAAGGCAACTGAATCTGGGTCTAGTATCCAAGGTTGTATAGTAGCTTCTTTAGCTAAGTTCTCTGCAAAAGATGTAAATGGATGTGGTGCTTTACCTGTTGCTGGGTCATTACCTGGAAGGTCTGCACTGTTACCAGCTATAACTCCCATTAAATCTAAGTCATCATAAGAGAACTTGGCATTAACAAAGAAGTTTTCTCCTGGTGTAACAAAGCCAGCTTCTATTGGGTCATTGTATCGTACCTCATAGAACATAAAGATTGTGCTTCCTTGGTATAAAGAACCTGCACCTGGTACAGCATATCGTAAGAAGAGTTGTCCTTCTACATCTACTAAGTCTGCACCATCTGGTATATTATTAAATTGGTTTTTTTCATTACTTAAAACTTGTTCTTGTGATTGTCCACCACCAGTTCTGCTTTCACCGCCGCCTTCACCGCCGCCTTCACCGCCTTCACCGCCGCCTTCACCGCCTTCACCGCCTTCACCACCACTTGGACCACCACTTGGAGAACCGACATTGCCTGTTATATTATTAACAACTGATTCTATATATTTTGTTTCTTCTTCTACTTGACCTCTAGTATCTAAAAACTCTGTTGGTTCTTGACCAGCTACCATTCCTGCTGCTCCTGGTATCAATAGGTCTGTATCTTGTTTAAAATCTACTGGACCTAGTACTCCAGTCTCTACATAATTTTTAATGTACTCTGTTTCTTTTTCTTCAAGACTTCTAACATCTACACCTACTGGTGGATTTGCTTTGAGTACTTGCATAGCTATTACTTTTTCTACATCTTTAGGATTGTTAAGTAAGTTCTTAGCTTGTTGTAATGTTGGAGGAGGTGTAACAGCTTTAGCTTCACGCATAAATCTATCTTGATATGGGTCAGTAATCTTAGGCATATTTTTTGCTGCATCTATTGCACCACGTATTACTGATTCAGATTCACCTATTTGTCTTGTTAATTGAAATATTGCTGAACTATTTAAGTTATTATCTCTAGCGTATATAACTAACTCTGGTAATGTTTTAATATCTTTGCGTTCTTCTGCCATTACTTACTACTTTCCATACTATATTGTACTTCATTATCTTGGTTATCGTTGGAGGTTACATTATTGATTCCTTTAAATAATGTTTCATAAAAAGGTTTTGTAAGTTTGTATGTTATAGACCATTTGTCATCTACCTCACCAAAGTTGTCAAAGAAATCTACATCTTTGTCTATAGCTTTAGTTGCAGCATTAGCTACATCTGCGGCAAGAACTAATGTTTCATAGAACGCAAGGATACCGAAAGCTGGTCCAGTAAAAGCTGTTGCTCCATACTTAGTACCTAACTTAGATAAACCTTTCTCTATTACTTCTTGTCCCACATCTAACTTACTTAATCCTTTAAGAACTTTGCTAGCAAACTTTGGTTTAGTTTTAACCATATCTTCTGCTGTCTTTAGTGCAGCTTCACTGTGATTATCTACGAATGTTCTTCGTACATTATCTAACACTTCTCGCTTAGATTTAGGAGCAGTATCTCTTGTTAAGCTAGTACCTTGTCTATCTAAAGGTTTATCTAGTATGTTATCTATTGCTACTTCTGCTTCTTTAAGGTCTTGATTAGGTGCTACCCATAAGTTTAAGGTGTCATCTATACCAGCTGTCTGCATTGAAACTGGAGATAGTGGAGTAAGCTTACCTGTCCTGGCGTTCTGTACTAACAAATTTACACCAGCATTCTGTACTTTTTCTATAAAGGTTACAGCTGGTGCCATGTGCATAGTACCTCTTACCTTAAGACTGATATCTGGTTTAAGTATGGTAACTGCTTCATCTGTAAATTTAGATGTCTTTGTATCTATCTTTTCTACTTCATAAAACTTAATAGGTTTGGGTAATTTCTTTTTAACAATCTTTTCAATTTCTGATTGTGAAATATCTATATCGCTTTTAAGTCCAACCATATTACCTACCCTTTTAGGTTTATAAGTAACAACTTGTTCTCCTGTTACATGTTCAATGTTTTTTACTACATCACCAACAAACGCATCATCTATTTCTATTTGCCTTAAGTTAGTTAATCTCCAATAGAAATTGTCTGTTCTGTTTAAATAATCTTTAGTCTTATCTACAAGAAATGTTTTATAAGAATCTAAAGTTTCTTGAAGAGTAGTTGCTGTAAGTTGTTTGTTTTTACCTATTTCGTAATCTATATTGCTAATTAAATTTCTTTGAGAATCAAAGTTTTTTATTTGTTCTGGAGTATATTTATTTAATGCAGCTATTCCTTTACCTAAATCTACAGATTCTGTAACTACTGTTCTTGTTAAATCTATTTTTGCATTAGTTACATATTCCGAAACTGAAATAGCTATATCAAATATATCATTTTCTGTTCCAGTAATACTTGCAAACTTACCTTGCTTCATCAGTGTTGCTATTTCTAAAGGAGTAGAGTTTAAATTACCAGAAAATCTTTTTAAGTTATCCATACTCTGGTCTATAACGTGTGCTATTGTTTCATTGTAATTATCAAATAAACTAATATCATTTGCATCTAAACCCGAACCAGCTAACTTATTCATTGTTTTAATTGTTATATCTTCTTCAAGGTTTATTAAATCAACTAATATTTTTCCTACTTTTTTTTCTGATTCTACAACACCTATGTCATTTATCTTTACTAAGAAGTCATCACCTATTACATCAGCTAAAGTAAAGTGTGTCATATCTCCTGGTGCTGTTAACAATTCACTTAGTATTGTCATATCAAAGTCTTTAGGTTTATACCCTACAAACTTAATAAAATCATCCATTGACTTCATTAATTTTTTTAAATCTATCTGGGTATATTCTGACCGATTACTTAAATCTGGTACATAGTTCCTCATGTAATTAACACTTCTTCTTGAAGCTTCAAAAGGTATTATTGGTGCAGTTGTTGCTGCAGCTATGTTGGCTAACTCTTCTTCAGTAGCCATAACTATCTTTTAATTTTGTTTTCTTTTAAGAATTTTTGTTTCTTTAACTGTCTGTTTTGTCTGGATAACTTCATTTGTTCTTGATAAGACATTTCGTTTATTGGTTTCATTCTGGGTCCATTGTGGACAAGATATCATCTATTGTAAATTTATCTTCGTTATCTCTGACTATCTCTGTTTTAATTTTTGCACCCTCGAAGCTACCAGCTTGTTGTGGTACTTGTGATTCAAACTGTACATCACTAACTGGTTGTGTCCTATTAGGAACTAATGCTGATAACATATCTGCTGCATACTTTTGCATCGGGTCTATGCCTGGAACCATACCATCATCTTGTGTATTTAATTTAGGTGGTCCTTGTATTTCTTGTTTGTTCTGTTGTATATAACTTGCAACATCTACATTGACTGGTTGTTTTTCTAGGTATCCAGCATACTTGTCCATAACGCTGCTTACGTACTCTTGTATGTTAGGTCCAAAACCTTCTATGTTCCCTGTGTCCCCTATCGCATCGATACCTGCGTTCATAGCGGTGTTAGCTTTACCTGGACCACCATACCAAGCAACTGCTACTAAGTCCCAAGAACCATACTTATTGTAATATTCAGAAAACTTATAAGCTGCAACGATGTCTTGCATCTCTGGTGTTCTCCAGTCTGCACCTTCATATCCTGCTTGTTTAGACCATTTGTTCCAGTTAACATCTAAGATACCATAAGCACCTAATGCCTGGACATCTATAATCTCGCCATTGTAACCCTTCATCTTGGTTGGTTTATGTTCAAGCAGATAATTGCCGCCAGCGTTCTCTTGCTCTTTAATGGCTTCCATAAATGAAATTAGTTCTTGTTGATTCATATTACTAATTGGGTCTGTTAGCGATACTATTAAGAATAGTAGCCCTAGTATTCCTTGCACTATAATTCTCTCCTAATCTGCTTTTCTCTTTGTCTGTTATCATATCGAACTTTTCTCTCATTCTACTTTCAGCATCTATCTGTGTAAGACCTTGGTCCTCGATAGCGCTTTGTACATTGTCAGCTGCATAGTTTCCATAATCACCAGCAAGTATTTCCTCACCAGTCATCTCTGGTTGTTGTTGTGCTGTAGCAGCTAAAGATTGATTCTGTTGATAAGAAGCTTCTGCTTCTTTGTACATTGTGTTAGATAACAGTTTAAGTTCAGAGGGATTAGGGTCTCTGTTTAAATCTGCAGCATAAAGTCTTTTTACTTTCTGTGCAATAGTTGCTGGGTCAGCTGGTAAGTAAGTCTCTGATTGTGGTATCTCTGGTACTGGATTAGCAACATATTCATCTAATGTTGTTTTCCATGCAGCACCATTAAGTTTTTCTACATCAGTAATACCACCTCTATTTGCTCTGCTTAACACTGGAGTAAAAGCTCTTTGAGTTGCTAGGTCCCATTCTCCTGGCATAAATCCATCACCAACACTAAGTAGATTAGAGTTAATTAAATCTGCTTGTATGCCAGCAATCTCTTCTTCTGATTTGCCAGCGAATAAGTTAACTAAATCTGTTTCAGTATAGAAATCTGTAGCACCAGAACGTGGAGGAACATAGTTAGCTGGTACACCTAAGACTGCATCTTGATTACCGAACTGTCCATATTGTTCAGTAGCTGCTGCTAATGCAACATTATCTCCTGTAACACCTGTTATGTCTTGTCCAGATGTAGCAAAGTCTATGACATATTGCGGAATGTTTGAAGATAATAAATATAAAGAAGCATCTTGTATTGTAGGTGCTGATAGTATATCTACTCTTTGTTCTGTTGTAATACCTATTTGATTGGTACCTAGTGAATCATCTTCATTAATCTGAAGTATTATACTTTCTATTCTTTGTAAAAATTCATCAACTGTCATTTAATCCTCTTATTAATTCTATATCTTCATCTGCTTCTCGGAGTTCTCTTTCAAAGATTTCTTTTGCTAAGGGTCCAAACTCTGGGTACTTAACCAATATACCTTGCATCTTGTTTCTTAACAAGCTTCTAAATGGTGCTAGTTTGTTTGAACTTCTAAAAGATTTGTCAGTATAGGTAGGATTTAATTTTTTTGTTTCTGCAATTACTGCATCTCTAGTCTTTACATACTCAACTAAACCTAATGCTGCTGGGTTAGTTGTCAGTGAACTGTCTAGTTGATAGCTAACTGGGTCGAACCATGTGTACAATTCATCAATCAAATCATCCATCTCTGGTTTAGTTTGTGAATAGTCTATGCTTCTACCATAACCTGGGTACTTACTAGCTATCTCTGCTTTCTTATTTCTTTTAGCTTGTACAGAAACCTTATCGTTTCTTACTAACAATCCATTCTCTTTAACAAAGTTTTCATACTCAACGCTGCCTAAGAGAATGTTCTTAGCTTGTTGCCATTGTTCTATAGTTCTAGGAACTCTATCTCCACTAATAATCTGATTCCAATATTGTTCGTACATGAACTCTGAATTAGTTTCATCTATTAAGAATGCGTAAGTTAAATCAAATTTCTCTACAAGTTCTGGGTTATTTCTCTCCCATGTAGCACCATCAGCTGTGACTGGTCTTTTCTTTATAGTCTCTGTTCTACTGGTAGCTAATGTAATTGGGTTAAATCCAAATCTCTCTACGAATGTTTTAACTGCTGTAGAACTATCTGGTGAAGCATTAGATATATTTCTATACTCTTCGGCTAATGTTTCAAACAAGAATAGTTGTCCTGTCTTATCAGATATCTCATACTTAGGGCTTACAGCACCAGATGGTCCTATAGCTTGTGAGATACTTCTAATAATAAATATATTCCTGGCGTAGTCTCCTGCTAACTCCATACCTTCATTAGCTCCTTCTGGAGAACTATCATCAATCTTTCCTGCATACACCAAAGCTTTATACACATCAATGGTTGTATTGGAGAACATACGTTTAGATTCTGCTCCACCTATTCCAAAAGCAGTACCTAGTTTCTTTAACCAAGATGGTGCTGGTGCTAATGATGTTATAACTTCGCTAATAGTTTCTGTACGAGGTGGTGCAAAGTCTCCAAACAATATTGTCTCTTCCCATTTACCTGGTCTCAATACATTAAACTTACGATTTATAAATGCAGCTGGCACTGTAATAGTTGGACCGAAACCTGGTATTAAGTTACCTGCTATATTTAAAGAACCAGCAAAGACTGGTAGGTTAACTTGTACACCATTCTCTGTTAAGTCTTTAAACATCCACTTTTGTATTAATCCTTCTCCTGGGTAACCAAATAACTCTTCATTAGTATTTGGGTCTTTGTAAAAGAATCCTTTTTGTCCAGAATCATCAAACACTGGGTTAGGTTTTTGTGCTGACTGTACAAGCTGCTGCGCTCTACGTAAAGGTCTGCCTTGATTTTCTACAAGTAATCTACTCCAAGTACTAAAGATTTCTACGTATGCTTCACCGAATGGGAACAATCCTCTAGTTGCATTACCTAATCTAGTTCTAGTAGATACATCATAAAGAAGTTTTTTAGTTTCAGTAAGCGCATGTGATGCACCTATCTTATCTATAATCTCTACTTTGTTTATGCCGCCTTTAACTCCTTGGTAACTTTCTAATTTTTTAAGTACAGCTTTTTCATTCTTAGTTCCTGTAGCTAGTCCAGCTTCTTTAGCTTGTTGTACTAACTTCTTAAGTGTTGCTGCATTAGCATGTTGTGCAAAGTCTCCTACTTTGTCCCAGTAATGAAACTTAAAGGTTGGCGCTCTTGACATTGTCTTAGTAGGAATAGTCATAAAGAAATTAAAAGATTCATCTACAAAGTCATCTAACCTTCTAGTTTGTGATGTCATTGCATTCTTTAACTCTCCACGTGCTTGTTCTGGTAATACTTTTTCAAACTTCTTAACGAAATCTTTTTTCATCTTCTCTTGATTTTTTCTTAACTGTGTAGTTATAGAAGTGTATTCAGCATCACTAAGCTGACCAGCCCAGTATTTACCCATGTCTATATTTTCTAACCCTACTAACTCTGCAGCATCCATTGCTTCATCTGACAAAGCTTTAAGTAAATCTTCTTTACCATTCTCATCTATCCAGTTTCTAGCAAGTCTTGCTCTATTACCTTTAGTGCTTGTCTCTACAATTCCACCAGTAACTTGTGCTACTGAAGCATTTGCATAGTAAATAAACTCTTCTGCTTTAGCTTTACCTGGCGCACCATTAAAGCCAGCTCCTTTAAAAGCGTGTCCTTCTGCACCTGTAACTTTTCTAATATGTTTATTTAATGGGTTACCTTGTGTCTGTGCTTCTTTAATTAATTTATTTAGCTGCGCTTTTCTAGCAGCAGTATTTGGTTCTAATTGTATTGCCGCAAGTCTCCTGGACAATGGGTCAAACTTGTGTTGCATAAAGTTTCTAAATGATGCTTCTCCCCAAGCTCTTCTATTCTCTTGTCTTGATACTGTAGTAAATCTACCTGTTCCACCTGTTCTCCTGGAAGCAGAAGTTATACCTGCACCATTCAAAGTTACATCAATAAACTGTGCGTTATCTTCAAAAGAACCTAATAACATCTTGCTTGATTCTTTTTCTTTACCCATAGTTCTAGCAATCATTTGTGCTGGATGTGTAATAACATTAGTAACACCAGAAGATAACATTCTTAATTGTTCTTCTGCTATAACTCTTATTGTCCATGCTGGTCGTAATAGAACTAATGGTTTGAATAAGGCACCATAATACCAATCCATAAACCTTCTTGTTGATTCTACATTCCCAGAAGCTAGTAATTTAGTTCCTACTTTTCCTAGTGTCTCATCTAATGCTTTAGCAGAACGTATTAAAGCTTTAGGGTCTGGCAAATATATCTCATCTGCTAACTGTGATGCAACTACTGGGTCTAATAAATTTTCAACACCATCTAACTTACCTCCTTGTAATTGTCTTAATACATTAGTTATTGGTACATCTCCACCAGATGAATCTATTGTATAACTTCTTACAGTATCTTTATTTTTCTTAGCGGTTCCAATAAACCTTGCCTGGACACTTAGTCCTTCATCAACTAATTTACTTTGCCATTCAGATAACTTTGATGTAGCTGCTTTAACAGTAGTTTTTTCATCTACACCTGCTAGTCCACGTATAACAGCTGGTTTAAAATTTCTCTCTATAAAGTTAGTAACAACTATTGCTGTTTGTGAAGGTGCATCTGCAGCACTAAGTGCTTTCATAGAATCTTTCATAAACTTATCTGCAGTTTTAGCAGCTTTATCTTTATCCATACTTGATGTAGCTAAACGTATAAATCTATTTAATGAAACTAAACTATCATTTTTATTTTCTGTAACAAGTCTTGTTCCATAAGTTCTTTCCATTCTTTTTGTTAAAAAATTACCTTTTCTTTTAACTGTAGGAACGTTGTTTAATGTTGCCTTTACTAATAATTTCTCATTAACTAATTCAGTAGTAAGCGCATCATCTATCTCATCAAATGATTTACCTTTATTTTTTGCTTTAAATTTATCTAAAGCAACATAAAAATCATAGTCATCAATATTATTTTTGGATGCTGCAATAATATCTGATGTATTGTTTTCCCATAAGAATTGTTTAAACTTTACACCATTCTTACCAGCAAGAAATTCTTGTGATGTTGGTCCGAATATAGTTTTACGTGTTCCCTGGAGTAATCCAGTATTTTCAAATAACTTACCTGCATTACTTAAATTTTCTAATTCAGTAAATGTTTTAGCACCAGCTCTAAGTTTTCCTACTCCTAGTGTTGCAAGACCTACTGGGTCTAAAAAGATTTGTGCAAGTATGTCTAAAGCACCAGTTATGTTGTTGTAGGCAGCTGTACCTGGTTCTATAATCTCATCCACTGGTTTAAATAAAAAACGACCAATAGTTACTGTAGGGTCAAGTCCAGCTTCTTCAAATCTCTCTGCTCTCTCTCCAGTAAACTGTATTGCTTCTTCTGCTTTTTTTCTTTGTTGCTCATAAATCTGTACACCTAAAACATTATCTAGTACAAACTCTCTAGCTACTAATGGGTCAACTCCAGCTGCTAACATGTTTTTGTATTCATCTGTTTGTGTTGGGTCAGTGCTACCTAGAAACCATCCTGTACCTAAATCAACTTCTTTACCTGCTGCTTCAGCTTGTGCTTTCATATCTAGTAATGAAGATTTAGATTTACCTTTAGCTTCATCGTGAGTCATACCTTGTTGTCTGCCTTCTAAATACCTAACTCCTCTAGCAGCTCCTGCTTCCCATAAGTTTTGGAATCCTAGGAATAAACCACGTGATGCACCTTTTGCTTTTTCTTTAACACTGATAGCTTCACGTAATTTAGAAAAACCATTCTGTTCTTTAGCTAAAGATTCTTTTAAAACTATTTGCTGCAATCTAGGGTCATTATCACTAATACCTAACTTGACTGCACCTACTAATGAACCTTTACTTATTGTTGGATATTTTTTTACAATAGCTGAAGCTTGGTTAGCCATAGCTTGTGTAGCTTGTGTTGGTGCAACAGATTTTTGTATCGCTCTTTCTGTAGCAGAATCATCTGCAAAAGAAGCTGCATCAAAGGTACTGTATGCCATGTTACCCTTTTAATAAATTAGCTAGTAAAGGGTCACCTGTTAGGTCAAAAAATTTCTGTATTAATTCTTCTGTAGATTCTGTTGGTCCTTGTGAACCTACTCCTGGACCAAAGTCCAGTCCATCTTCTACTGGTCGTAATGGTTGGTCAGTAGGTGCAAACACACTACTTTGTAAAGCACCACCTAAGTTTTGTCCTGGCGTTGGAGCAGCTGTAGGTGTCTCTTGACCTAAGTTTAAATTCTTAACTTCATTATTTAATTCTTTTAATGGACCTTTTTCTCCATAAGTCATTCGAGATTGGTCAATTACATTTTGAGATGCTGGAGGTATTGCTGCGTTTCTTTTAGTAATCCTGGTCGCCATCTTCATCCTCCTCATACTCTTCTAAAAAAATTGGTTCTGATATTACAAAAAATTGTCTAGGCATGTGTTGTTGTGCGATAGTACGCAAGATGTGTTGTCTTTTAATATAATCTTCTAGGATTATGTCATCACATTCTTCATCAACTTCTGCTAGATGGGTACAAACAATCTCTTCAAATAAATCAAGCATTGCCCATCATTCCTAAAGCTTGTTGTATAGAAGGTGCGGGACCAGTGGTGGCTGGACCCATACCTTCAATCATTGCTGTCTCTTCCTGCGGAATCTCTGGTTCTTCAGCTGTAAAAAATTTATCTAATATGTTTTGCATATTCTCTGGGTTTTTTCTTATCTGTACTACAGCCATGATAGCTTTCTGGTCACCTTGACTTGCTTGTGCCATAAGCGTATCTTCTAAAACTTTATCCATCTTTTCTTTTGTTATTCTCTCATTAACTCTTACAAGATTATCTAAACCATCTAGGTTCTCTTGTAATGTTTGTGTGTCAATAACTCCAGAACTAAGTAGTTGCAGCCCTGTAACTATCTTCTGTGGTTCATCATATCCAGCCATAGCTCCATACACTCTTCGTGTCTTATAAGATTTTTGTATGTCTTTAACTGGTTCGTATGTTTCTGAAAAGAATTTATTATCTCTATAACCAGAGAGTTCTTTAGTCATACCACCATACATTACTTCATCCCACTCAAGTCTTTTAGCATCTATCTGTTCTATAGCATCAGCCATAATGGTGTGATACTCTCTAATCATTAGAGACATAGATGCACCTAACTCTTCAAGTCCTCTACCAGTAGCAAAGCTGACTGGAGATTGTGAGTCATCAGTAGCAGGATAAGAAGCACCAACACGAAGTTGTCGTTCTATTCTGTCTATCTGTTGAAATAATTGATAAGGCATATTAGATGCTGGTTTTGAAATCTGACTTCCTGGAGAGAAGTAGTTGACTGCGAATCTACCTTTTTTGTATTGTCCAGATTCTAATTCTCCAGTTATGTTTGTCTCTGTAAATACTGCATCTTCCATAGCGATAATGCTCATAACATTAATCTTTGCCATAGATGCCATTAAACCTATAATCTGGTCGTACTGTCCTTGCAGCTGGTCGAAAGAAAATTTCTTTGCTACAACGAAAGCAGGACCACTTCCTAGTGGGTTTGGTATAAAATCTAATACTGTACTAGATGACATGTGAAATACATACGTGCCTTCTTCATTATAATATTCAGCTACTAAGTCACCTTGTCCATTAGAGTTTGCCCAAGAACCATTGTATGAATCTGTATAAGGAGAAGCATAAGCACTTCCTATATTAATTTGATTAGGGACATCCTTCATAATTTTATCTTTATATGCTGGATAAACTCTAGCTAAAGAATCTTTAGGTACTCTTCTAACAATAGACATGTCTTTAGGTTGTTGGTCTGCACCAAAGTAACCTGGAAAACAGTTGTATGGGTCTCGTAGTTCAGCTACTGGATAAGGGGTTCCATTAGCATCTTTCTTTTCTTTGATTACCCATACAGCGTAGCCATAACCTGGTAACCATCTACCAACTTGTGGCATTTGCAAATCTAATCTTTGTACATCATCGTACGCAGTTATAATTCTGCCTATCTTTTCAGCTTTGTTTCTTGCACGTTCTGAATCTTTATTGTTAGGTACATCTATTTTTAAGTTAGGTATTCTTCCTATCTTCTGTGCTAAATGCTCTAAACCAGAACTCATAAGGTTAGGCATTGGTACTTGCCAATCTTCAAAACCTTTTAGCTGGTCACCTAGTAACGCAAGTATTCCATTGGGTCCACCATTCATGATTGAACGAATACGACCACGCATTGCATAACCATCTTGGTTATCATAATGTAACTGTGTTATCTTATCGTATAAAGCTGATTCATTCATATTTTTACCATGGTGCTGTGTTCATATTACTAATATCAACATTGCCATAACTCGGTGTATATTCATGCGCCATGTCAGCAACAAATTCTTTTTGTAATCTTCTTACAATCTTAATTGGGAACCAACTTGCCATAACTATATCCGACTTATATCCTTTACTACTTGCCTTGCTAGCAGCATTTGAAAAATACAAAAGCTGCCTACGATATATATTACTCTTATTTTGCGAATCTGCACTACCATAAGGTAAATTTACTTTACCCTTATCAAAAAGTTCACTCATAGAACCTACGCCAAAGTATGGGTCAAATTTATTTTTTTGTGTCTGGTGTCCTTCTAAGTGTATGCCTTTAGCTGCAGTCCACTCTTTTAATTCTCTATCTTGTCGGATGGCACGCTGAAAACCATTCTCTTCAATAATCCAATGTGAGCAATGATATTTCTTGTACCACTCTTTAATTGTTTTAAATGCTTGGGGTATGCCGCCACCTTTAGTATTTTCTATATCTACCATGTACAGTTTGCCTTCTTCAACATTAAATGCCCATAAGAATGCTGCCTGGTATCCAGTTGCTGCTGGGTCAAGTCCCGCTATCAATCTACATCCAGCGGGTACATGCCCAATACTTCTTGACTCATCACGTGAAGCATCAAGTGATTCTACTTTAAACATCTGCAGCCCTTCGGAGAATGGTCGGTTAAGATATACCATTTCAAATATAGCTAACCCACCAGTCGTTTGTGCATTCCTTCTTTGTGACATAAGCCATTTGTAACTTCTTTTGCTAGCCCAAAGCATGTGTTTCTTGTGGTCTTTATCTAGTCCAGAATCTATAGGTATCTCTAAACTATGTGCAGATTCAATTATCTTTTTCCATTCATCGTTATCAATTAACGAATTATATAAATCATCTGGGTGTTGCCTAGAGCCAATAACAACAATAGCTGTATGTTCCTCTTTACGTGATGATAGAGTTGTAGTCCACCATCGTTTAGTCTGCTCTCTTGAACTAGGTTGTATTGTTGTGGAATGGTCCTCAATGTCATCAGCAATAATCAAGTCACAGTCACGTGAAAGAATCTTGCCACCTTTACCTACAGCCACCATTGTCGGTGATTTAATACCAGTAACTGTCCTGGTCTTTACTGTGAACTGTCCAGAACTCCAAGTTTTACCAGTTCTACTTTTAGGTTTAAATGTTTCTCCTGGTCCACAAAAATCTTGTATCAGCTGTTCGTTATTTTCTAAGTGGTCCAATACAGAACCTACAGCATTCTTAGATATATCTTCGTTACCACCTACCCACATAATTCTAATGTTAGGTGCTTTACATATCTGCCATACAGCAAAGTGTGTAAGTAAATCTGTCTTACCATGTCGAGGAGGTGAGAGAATCATAAGCTGTTCACCTTTATCAATAGACTTTAAAATATTTTTAATCCAGTTCTTATGGAACTTAGCGGTTTCGTAGGGTTGTCCAGTCTCTGTTAAGAAGTATCTATTTCTAAACTCTTCAAAAGATTCTAAAGATTTTCTAGCTTCTTCTGGTACATCCCAATCTTCTCTAGCTTCATGTACTGCTTTATCTTCTCTGTATGCAAGCAGCATCCTGGCAACAACACTTTGGTCAATGCCCATATCTTCTGCTACAAACTTCTGTGTAATGATGCCTTCTAAGACTTCTTCTGCATAATCTTCTACAAAAGACATGTAATGTTCACCACGACTAGCTCTACTGTTTGGGGATGTAGCTAACTTAGTAGTTTCTTTTTTCTTTTTATTTCTTGCCCTGGCGTTAGCAGCTTTAGTACATTGCAGCTTGCAGTACTTTTGTCTGCCATGTTGTTGTTTAAATTTATCTCCACAGTGCGGACATGCAACTGTTTTAAGATTAGCCATTACTTCTTTTTTTTCTTTTTAGGAAATCCAGCTTTCATATTTGCATAAGCTTTAGGACTGATAGTAGATTTCTTTTTAGACCTACTGGTCCCAGCTTTTTTTCTTTTATTTATATTATGATACAAACCTTTTTTAGCTGCCATAACTTCTCCTTACCAAGCTTTGCAAGACCAATATCTTGCTGTTGTTTTATCTTTAGCTGTGCTGCATTTATGTCTAGCACGAAAAGAAGCCCTAGCTCCAGGGTTATTCTTTCTTATAGCCATGTTAGGGTCACCAAACATAATCTTTTTAACTTTGCCATTTTTCATAACAAATACTTTGGACTTCTTACGCCCATAGCCAGGTTCCCCTTTACGAATAGCACTAGGTGAATTTAACTTCACTTTCATGCCACGAAATTCAGCCACGTTATCTTCTTTTCTTCTTTTTACCAGGTTTCATTTTGGTATATTTTTTTGTGCTTTTAGGCATTTTTTACTCCTCTATACTTATACTATGGCAGATTTTATACAAGGTAACAAGTACCCTAACTCAAAAAAGAATATGCAGTTTCAAAAAAATAGAATCTGTGTACATTCTGCTTGTACTACCATACTATCGCAATACAATAAATATAAATACTGTCATAAACATAAACCTACAGTGTATCCAAGAATCAAGGGTAGAAACCCCGACACTACCAAACAAGAACCCCTGGGGTAAAAAATTTTTTTATTCGCTGTTATAAATGCCATCATGGAGAATATCCCATACCTCATCTAGTAAAGTATAGAGTTTTGTGTACATTTGTTCGTTAGTAACGTTTGTGTCAATAGCGAACTGCACCTCCTCCACTTGTTTTAATATTGTTTTTATTTTGTCCATACTGTATCTATAGAACAAGAGTTTTTTATTTAAGGTATTTGTTTTTAAACTCAATGAACCTATTTGCACAATCTAAACAAACAGCTTTGAAATGATTAGTTATTACTTGCTCACAAACAACACAATTTTTTTCTTTCATATAATACTATATAGGGGAAAAGTTTTTAATATTATGAAGAAGTTGTAATTAATATTCCTCTATGATAAAGTTATCACACACAAACAGCAAGGACCAAGTAATTAGATACAGGTAAAGTGGACATCGGGAGTACGAAAGTCTCACCTTACAGCCAGTAAGACCAACTAGAAAGACAAGTGAGATACCCAAGGTCTAAGGAAACATCCTAGCTTATAAAAGATTATATAAAAACAATAGCCCGCTACATCCTAAAGACCCCCCAGTAGAATAAAGAACATAATGAAATGCAAGAAGTGTAAGCGTACATTAAAGCGTGTTAACGATAACTTAGCTTACTGTGATAACTCACCTAATGTGTGTACCTTATCTACAAAAACTATAGACATACACAACATATAGTACCACTACATCTAGTAGCACTATATATAGTAATTAATTGGCATTAAATAAATCTAGTGTTACGAATACGAATACCACCCCCTCAAATTAGCATTCCCATTGCTTGTCCTATAATCTATAATATGTTGCGTTAGAGGGTCTATGTTTCCTAGGGTTTACAGATAAAAGCCCTGTTTCACTGGTTATTAGATAGTATGTCTAAAAGTACCCCAGTTATTTTTCTGAATGGATATGGCATGGGCTGAATTGCTGAGGATTGTTAGATAACACTGAATAAAAAATATTTAAAATACTTGTAACCTTTTGTAACTGCATAGAGTCAAAGCAGTATGAAACAAACAAACAATATTACATTCATGATAGGTGCAAGCGGGAGCGGTAAGTCTGCCCATGTTGCTAAGGAAGCAGCAAGGACTAATGCGTTCGTGATTGACCCCGATGAAATCAAGGCGAAACTAAACAAGGACCAACCACTATCAAAAGATATCAATGCGGAGCTGCACCCAGCAGCCAGCGACATTGCTTCAAAGATGCTTGAGTTTTATTTCAATGATACTCAAGGATTTTTAGACAACTACAGCTGTAACAATGTCATCTTCGATAATCGTGGCAAGTCACCAATAAAAGTACTGAAGAGGATACAAGCAGCAAAAGAAGCTGGACTATCTGTAAAGGTTATTTACGTAGAAGTAGAACTCCTTAATTGCTTAATCAATGTATTCATTAGGAATCTTAAAAGCAATAGGGCTATGTATCTTCAAGAAGTAATCAACGCTTATGATTCCATGAAGATATCAGTTGCAATATGCAGGATGCTGCACGTTACAGGAATCATTGAGATGCAAACAGTACAAGGATACAGAAGAATAAAATCTAAAAGAATATGTAACCTTCTCAAAGTCGGGAGGGTCTAAAGAATATGAAGGAAGGAAAAATTATGAGAACTGCTTGGAAGGTAGAAGATATAGCAAAGTACGCACACTTAGGAGATAAGATGAGCAAAGTTGGTACCGCTAAACATGGAGACGAATACGATGCTGGAACTTGGGAGATGTTAATAGTTGAAGCAGTCATGGATAAGTTAGAAGCTGAAGGGAGAATATAAAAATGAAAACGATTCAAGAAATACAGAAGGACTGGGCAGGCGCATTCGATACAGTCAAGCTATCAAGCGGGGAGATTGTAGAGGGTAAAGCAGCATTCGAGATTTACATAGAGGAAGGGCTAACAGTTTATCAAGCGCTTAGTAAAACACTAAGAGAATTTATCAGCGGTAAAGAGATATATAAATACTGCTTCGAGAATTTCATTCCAACAAATCCAATCAAGAAGGAGGTTAAGTAATGGGAGCAGGTAATTGTTACCCAGCTGCATGGAATGCAATCAACACCAAAAAGAATGATGACTATATCGTGGTCCATGCACTGCGAGATATATTCAAGGGTGCTAATCACTTCGGAGGACATGCCTTCTTAGTTAGAAAATGGAAGGATGGAAAACTATTAGAGAATCCTACTGTTTATGATGACTGCATCAGCGCTAAATATATTGATGGTTCTGTTGATGGTGTTGTTGATGGGATGCCATTCGATGAGTATGTAGAGAAAACCCACGTTGTAACAGAGGGTGAGTATGTTTACAAAGAATATACTAGAAAAGAATTAAACAAAGAGACTGCAAAAGATATGGTTCACATGCCATTTGATTTAGCTAAGGAACGATGGGCAATGAAGCCAAAAGAATTTGCTAAGAGATTCCCAGGGTATGAGAGCTATGTAGATTACATGAAGAATTATTATCAACCAACATTCGAGCCGCACTGGGTCAAGCTAATGGAGATGCACAAAGCAGATGAAGCTAAGAAAAAAAAGGTGTAACCTATTTCAAATTTAAATAGTCTAAGTTACGTGAAGGAAGGAAAACAAATGGAAGAAAAAGAAATTGTTTGGGTAGATATATTCGGCAATGAAGTTAAGAGAGATGTGTATCAGATAACTGGTGCAGGTGCAGACACTATGAAATATAAAGAGGAGCTTAAGTAATGA
>Ga0181421_1000069_pt1 | contig 24662 bp, 23 predicted proteins | sample 44SPOviralmetaG_FD_130146 | JGI IMG/M metagenome (GOLD analysis project Ga0181421, IMG submission 130146) | Marine viral communities from the oligotrophic San Pedro Time Series (SPOT) site, San Pedro Channel, CA, USA - 44 SPOT_SRF_2013-06-19 | ecosystem: Environmental > Aquatic > Marine > Strait...
CTTTCTACACGGAACTGTCAGCAGCTGGGTCACATACATTCCGCAAAAGTCACGAGGAAGAATCCCGCCTCGAACAATGCCACAACACCCTGTTCATCATGAAGATTGTATCGGTGAAGCATTTAGTGTCCTTGACCTCATCATACTTCATTATCAATTGAAGATGATTCGGATCGCTAGCGAGGTGAACAAGAGTGCTCAAACTTAATGGTTCGCCATTCTTCACCTTCAAACAATGTGGACAGTAGTGCCACAACGCCTGAAGTCGCCGACGCTTGCGGCGTTCGAACACCAAGGCCGACTCCTGTACGTTCTTCCAGAAATCCTCATTATCATTTACCACAGGAATCAATGACATCATTGGAGAGCAAATGTCCGATTCTGGAATGTCCCCTGATTCCAGAGGGGCGCTTATGCTCTGGCGCTTTGGCGCCATTTGTAGACCGTGACAGCTGCTGGTTCGATTTGAGGAACCAGGTTTACACATGTGTTCCCACGTGGTGAATCAAACCCGGCCTTACACATGTGTAATTGTTGTGTAATTGTCAAACCTAACCGCCTCGTCATGGACCCGCTGGTGGAAGCGGCTCTGGAAGCGGCTCGGAAAGTGGATCGGAAAGTGGCTCGGAAAGAGGCTCGGAATTTCACACAATGTGGGACATTTGGATGTGTTCTAGCTAATCTCCACACTGGTCTCCACAAATTTGAACTCTCCACGAAGCGCGGGAATTGTTGTGTTCCTGTGCCCAACGTCACTGCCGACGTCGTCGAAGCAGCACGGCAGCTAGAGTGTCTGCACCATACTCCGAACGTCAAAGGATTTCTCGTTCAGCAGGCCGTCGTTCGCGTTATGCCAGAAGGGGTAGTCGTACCATGCACCTTTCTTCCCTCAATCAGGGTTCGGCGCAGATGGTCAGCAGAAGAGACTGGCACAGGTCGTGCAGCGTGGTACGCAGGCATCATTACTCACATCTCGGAGGACTACACGCTCGTCCAAGTCAACTATGATGATGGCGATCAGTGCTGGGAGGCGATTTCCGATTTGCAATTTCGATGAAGATTACCCACGTGATTTATCTTCATTTTTAGTGCATAACTTTTTATAATCTTCGAACATATTAAATGCACCTTATAATGGGACTCTTGATGGTATGGTCCCCACTGTGCGGAATATCGAAAAGCACTTTCAAACAAACCAAGCATAGGTTTTCACTAGCCCCCCTCGTTCAAATACATCACATAATACCTAGACAGTTCAGAAACCATCCTGTTGTTGCCGACTTCAATTTAGAAGATGGATCCAACTATATGTTTATGCCGAACGTACTAGGAAAACAACTGATTAACACGTGCAGACCCAACCACCAAGGGGGTCATGAAGCATACAACAGATACGTCCAGGCAAGACTTGACATCATAAACTCTGTGAAGGACCCATCTGAGCATCTAGACTGCGTTCAAAATCTTTCCCTATACTTGAGAAGACAAATATGTAATGGCTGTACAAATATACCATGGAAATAACTCAAACTTTTGTGTAATATTCAACAGTTTCACTAAAACTCGGCCATGCCACAACCACACACCCAGACATGGGATCTGAATTCTCCTCTAATGTTGATATCAATGGTTTGTGAATTAGTGCACGGCAACCTTGTTGTGGTTTTCTTGTTCCTTCAGTATTTTTAGTCGAGTTAGTTGCATTGAAAACATTTACACTGCTTTCTTTGTTTTCGATTTTTTGGTTATACAAATTGGGTATTTTATTTTTGTAAACATCAAAACTCAAAAAAAAGTATTTTACATCACTTTGTGTAAGTACCAACTTAACATTCTCCAAACCAGGCTGCTCTTTTGCTTCATTTTTTGATCTGGGTTTGTTGTGAACCATGTATCTGAATCTGTCCATGAATTCGCCCTTTGAGGGATTAGGATCGTGGATTGCGCCGAACCCTGCACAAACTCTAAATAACGGATGCTCGTTCAACTTGCATTTATTTGCACAGATATCGTACAGCTCCCACGCCATATTTATATCCACTTCACGTTGCAGCGAAGCTTTTTTAACAAACTCTGTGTTTACTTTAGTTTTGTAGACTCTCACTAGTTCACTAAGCAGAGACTCTAACATTTGGTGTGCCTCACTCAACTCCGCAGTGAAGCCCTTTCGATTATAAAGCTTTTTCATCCAGGGGTCTTCGTACTCACTAGCGTCGTTTGACTTCTTTGGATTCAACTCATATTTCCACACCCAATGGGTTCTCGTAAGTGGACACGGAAAATCAGCAACATGCGGGTAACGGATGGATCCGATAGTGTGAAACGACTGATTCAGATATGGTCTACAGTTTCTTAAATAATAAGAGTACCAATGAGAAGAATTATTAAAATTAGTATTACTTGCAGTAGACTGAGGAGTATGCATCTTGTTATTTTTTAATTCATTCACATTTCCTCTATAATATGATCCTATTAAAGTAGGGCTAACCGTATCCCATGTGTGCTTTTCGTGTTGGTTTTGGTCTTTATTGGATTTATTCATGGTCTCGTGGACAAAGTGGACCCTCCAATCAAATGGAATGTTGCAAAATTTTGGAAGTTCATCTGATATGGCAATAAGATTTTTGCGTTTCTCAGACACATACTTTGCGTAAAGCGGTTTCACATTCATTTTTTCCTTTTTCCTATAAACGCCACTCTCAAGCAACAAGTATTTTTTCATTGCCTCTTGCAAAACGAGTACAAGAATGTCTTTTTGTTCAGGATTGCTACCTACCACCAATGGTATATTTTTAGGATCGAGTACCTTCTTAATCTCTTCCACTGCCTCTGCTACAGAGTCTCCATACTTTTCCCACAGCCCGTATAAGGCATTTTTCTGTTCTATCCTGTTGTTCACATTTATCAAGTCTTTAACTTTCGACACTTTCGAAACTTTCCCTCTGTGATACTTGGACCATTGTATTACATTTTTTTTTGTGACCTTCTTCTTGTCCAACGGTATATCTGCTCCAAACAACTTTCTCACAAAATGTTCAGGTAACGATACGGACGACAAGTTTTTGCTGGATAACGTTAATATCAGTGTACTACTATTTGATGTTTTTACGTTCACCGATACATTTGCAAACTCTCCTTTGTTTTGTTTTGTGTATTTAATAGCCTTCAAACGTGTGCTTGCGTAATCTAATCCGTTCTTATTGGAAAATGGTACAGTGAATACTACATCCATCCCATTCGTAATTCTATAGTTTGGATTCGATGTTTTACTCAGTGAATTCTCTGACAGTAAATCTGCAAGGGTGAACTTGTTCATTTTGTTTTGTTCTAGTTTAAGGTTGTTCAACTTCACAGGTCCATTGCTTTGCTGACCATTTACTTGTACATTTTTGTTTTTATGTTTTATTCTACGATTTGCTTGATACAGAGCACGGGCTGCATCTTTTTCAATTTGCTCTCGAGTTTTTGGTCTTAAAAAAGTATCATAAATGTAAGTAAACATTCTAATGTTTATCTTACATTTTATTTTATTTGCTCACATAAAGTATGAATGGTGAAAACAATTTTGATATCGAAAACATCAATACGAACAACAATAAGCAAAAGATTATCAATCAGCAAAAGATCAATCAGCAAAAGATCAATCAGGAAAAGATCAAATCAAATAAAGCCCTACAACGCAGCGCAGTGCGTAACGCACTTCGAAGTATTGCACTGAAGACAAGCAACAACAACACTACATTTCCTGTCACAAAATCACAAGTTATAAAATATCACAATGACGCACTAAAAGAATTATCGAGAGATGAAGAATTCCTGCTGAAAGTTTTGCATCAAGATAAGGATACAAAATTCATCATGACTGTCCAAAAAATATCACTTCCTCAACCACTAAAGCCAACACTAGGACACATCGAAAAACAGAATTTTTTATATAATTTGGTAAGTGCCATTAAAAAAAAAAATAATACCAACAATACAGTAAATAATAATGACGAAGTTACAAATTTTACAAATTTTCCTTCAAACTTTCAATTAGACTTTGAACTATTCAAAATAAGTATTAATGATGGTAAAGTGATTATTCGATATTACCCTTATGCTCAATTAAGCATTTATATACGGTTGGATTACGAGCCACCGTCGGAAATCGCATCTCTCATAAAAAATATAAAGCTTCCAAGCACAAACTTCGATTTCAAGGAAAACATAGAGACGACTAAAGACAAGGTCACTGCGAAACTTATCAGTATTATCCTCGTTAGTCAAGTAGTGAATTACAAGAAGGTAACCCAAGCAATGCGAGAGGCATCATACCCACCCCGCTTCTGGCAGAGCACCAACTTAAAGGAAAAAGCACAAAACAACGCCACATTGATCAACAAGAACGCCGGTACTAACTTTTCCGGAAGTAAACTATCAAGAATTGAGCAGTTTCTGGAAAAGGTCGAGACATTGTTTGAAGCCGTTGCGCAAGGCAACTTTCGTGAAGAACAAATACCACGTATTATTCAATTATATAAATCACGCGCGACCAGGCGCTCATTGATAGAACAACAAAAATTTGCCGAGGAAATGATCAGACCTTTGAAGAAATACGAAACCGCGAGACAGAACCGTTTTAATGATGATACATTGAGTGAGAGCGACAAAATGATTGTAGCTTTGAGTGATAAGAACTTCGATGTAGCCTCCATGCTTACTACGATCATCACTATTGATAATACTCAATGTGCTGCCATACGTACCACAAAAGGAAGAGACTTTGGAATAATATTGAAATTCCCATCTAATAATGTCAACACAAATAGTCGTGGCCACGGTCCAACCGACATTGATCGCTGTATTGTCGGTCCAACTGACTTCACAACTCAAGGTCAAATAACTAACCCATCACTATTCTCTGCTGTACGACTAATTGCATCTTTCTGTTTTTTTTATGGATTTTTCAACAATCGCACATTCCTTTATTGGTTTTCACACTTGGATTCATTTCCTACTGATACGACGGGAAAGTTCTTCATTAAGGTATACAAAGAAATCACAAATAAAAAAATCAATAAATTGTTTAAAAAAATACCTAAAAACTTCAGTACTAAATTATTCAATCTTTTGAAAGCGTTTTGCGAAGCGAAAGCAAAACAACAGGAGCCAGAATTTATTTCGGTTATGAAATATTATTTCGATAAATAAAGTATGAAACTAGCTATTATTGATAATTTTGCCGTTATATATTTCAGTAATTGTTTTGCTTGTAAACAAGTGCTTATATCTAAAATTATGCTGTTGGAAAATAAGACAACTGATCAAATAGCATGGGCAATCAATGTTCTTTTACTCAGTCCGAAATGGAAGTGGATGCGCACTGGCAATTGCACTTGTCAGAAAACATGCAACGAATGCGTAGAGAAAAAGAAACAAATGACCAAGTTGGTTCTGACGCGTGGGTACGGTGTCCCACGAGCCGTCCACAACCCCCGACCCAAGACACTTCCTGACCTCGTCCAAATGTTGGACATGGGACGTATCGAACGTGTGCCACATACTTGAATCACCGCTTGGGCATTCCATACATGGATCCATCAACATTTCTACTTGGGCTCGACCATTTTTATTTCCTAACCACCTGGAGTTCAACCAGAAACAACACAATGAATCTTGTCCAACTGCTCCTTGTACCGCCTACCACCGTCTTGCCCATCCACGCTCTCCTTCACCCTCTCTTGATGGTTAAGAAACCGCGACCCCACTCGAGTATCCTCATCCGCCTCACACTCTAAATAACCAGAATTGTCATCGTACAACTGCTCCAACACATCTCCTTTCGCCTTGTTCTCCCACTCCTTCCCTCCCTCCTCATCAGGTACCACCACCTGGTAAATCGCCCGCTTCTGATTGGGGACACGCACGTTCTGATTCACACCTCCCGGAGCCCTTCGGTGTTTCAACTTGATGAACTGTGGCACCGCAGTGACAGGATCGGCCAATAACGCCTGGATCTGCTGTGGACTTATGTGATCGATCGACTCGTTTCCAAACGCGTTAATGTGTTGCTCCACCACATATTTGGTATTATTGGTGGTGTTGTTGTTCACAGTCCTCGGCTTCTTCGCCACTTGAATCAACTCCTTTATCTGTCCATCCTTTTCCTTTATTTGTTCATCCTTCGCCGTTAACTCCTTTTGGTAATGTTCATCCTTTGCCACTAGCTGTTTCTCTAGGGATGCTATACGAACATCCTTCTCATTTGGAATAAGTGCACAACTTTTCTTGTGACGTGACCAATTTCCTGGAAGACAGGTTGAGTATCCACATTCACACACACGTGTATCTTTATACCTTGTAGTTGGCATGTTATATACCATAATCGAATATTTATTGTCTTTAAATGGGTTTATCGTGGGTTGATCCAAACCCATGATAAACCCTCGCTCCCACCTGTCGTCAGTATCACTCACACTTCCCCTACCAAAAATTGCTATAATATAACATTTTATAAGATATCGCGTAGAAAAGAAGGGGGGGGGGGCAAGGGAAAATAAAAAATTATAAAATATTTTTTCCTTTTTCGAAACCCCAAAAAATATTTTGGGCCGAGTCAACCAGGAACTTTTTTTGAGGTTCCAAAACTATGCTGCCGACCTAGGCGACCGGTTCTGCTAACATCGCTCTTTCGATGCGTTCCATATCGGTCTTTATCCGATGGCATGCAGGACAAAGTGCCTGTACATTATCATCGTCATCTTTACCACCTTTCCACAGTGGTATAATGTGGTCCACATCGTACGCCTCTAGTTTGCCAGCCAATTTACAAGCGTCGCCTGCACACTTCCAATTCTGCCTTCCAGCGATTTTACGTCGTTCTGGCTCTGTTCGGTTAATACGTGTTGTTTTTGTTGTTTTTTTGCGCTTGCGGTGTTGTTTAACTTCATCATTGAGTTCTGCAAACCTTTCCGCAAGTAACTTTTCAAACATCCTGAGATCCTCGCGTTGCTCATCGAGTAGCTCGTCCTTTGCCGCTAGTTGTTCTTTCGTATATGCTAGTTGTTCTTTCGTATATGCCAGCTGTTCCTTTGTATCTGCTAGTTGTTGTTTCATTTGTTCTATCAATTTATCCTTATCATTAGGAATAAGTGAGCATCTTTTCCTGTGCTGAGCCCAGTTGCTGATACCTATGGTAGTGAAACCACACTCACAGGTACGAGCTTCTTTATACTGCGTAGTGGGCATACCTCCTATTGGATACCAAACATTTCTTGTCTTTAAATGGGTTTATCATGGGTTGATCCAAACCCATGATAAACCCTTGCTCCCACCTGTCGCCATTGCCACTCGTACTTCTCCTACCAAAATGTACTATAATATAACATTTTATAAGATATCGCGTAGAAAAGAAGGGGGGGGGGGGCAAGAGAAATTTGAAAAACTTTTGTAGGCTCAAAAAGTTTTGACCCAAAAAATATTTTTGATCAAAAAATAAAAAATAGAAACAGATAAACAATGATAAATAAATCAATAATCGAAAAAATTGCGAGGTTCATGAAAAAAAATAGAATTTATGCATTTTTTGTTTGTACAATCATATTGGTATTGATTTTGATTGTAGATTTTTCTGGTGAATTGACCACCGCCATTCCTCTGTCTAACGAAAATCACAACGTAGGGGAGGAGGTAGGGGAGGAGGTAGGGGAGGAGGTAGTGGATGAGCAAAAGTTTGTGTGTCGAGATGCGATGAAAGCATATTACTGTAATTCAATCGATAGATGCGGTAGGGGTTCGTGTATCCCAGCGAATACGATTAGATGTGATGATAAACCTGATGGATCAACTTATGACTGTCGAATGGGTCAAACTTGTGGAAGAGGAAGATGCATTCCAGAAGGGAAAAAGATGTGTGAAATGTTACCTCGTTCCAGAGAATGTAGAAACACGCATAGTTGTTGCAGAGGCACGAATGCTACGAATTCAAATATATCTTGTTTTCCGTCTCGTAAATGTCCAACTGGGTCTATTGGTGTGCCCGAATATTTTCATAATCCATATCAGTATTCTGGTTGAATATAACTTTTGTTGGTCTGCCAGGTAATATTTGATTCACTTTGAATTCTCCAGCATAAAAGTTATGCAAGTTTCTCATATCCACACCATTAGAAACATATATTTGAACAACATCTCCTGATTCTACATTCATACTATCTCCGGGTTTTTGTTGCCAATCAGGTAGATTCCATATGACTTTGTAAGTACTGACAAATTGACTAAATGACTTATTGAATAGTTTCTTCCCACCAGTCATTATGCGAATAACTTTTATTTTTTGAGTCAAAGGATCCATGTATGCACCCGATCTTCTTGTTCTATCATGTAGAGGACCATAGAAAAGCTCTTCTGAATATTCACACCTGGTCATGCCAAGCGTTTCCAAGTCTTCAGGTCCTGTGATTGTATGTGTTTCCATTTGCATCAAAAAATCATAAAGTGCTTTTAAGTGCAATAATATATTTCTTTATGTCAAGTCAACATGGGCGGCGGTGGTTCAAAGCAAACGTCAATTCTCAGAGAAATAGATTCAAAACTTGACGCTCAATTCAAAGCACATTGCAATTCTAGCGCTCAAAGTATACAGGAAATAAATTTGAAAGATGTAAACATAATCGCCAGGGATAACTGTAGGATTTCATTCATGAACAAAGCTTCAGTAAATAGTAGTTGTGATATGGGTCCAATAATCGATGCTGTAGCCGAAATGGCTGTTAGCACAAATGCAGAATTCGCCAAAGGTCTGCAAGACGCACAAGATCGCCAGGCAAATATGAAATGTGAGGCAGATAACTGCGAAGATAAAGTCAAAGTTGCAGTTACAAAGAATCTGACTTCAGCTTGTGAGTCATCATCAAAAGCACAACAAACTATGAACCTTACGGGTGCAACAATATTTTGTGATGGCAATACGGTGGCAGAATTCGGAAATTTTTCCGAGGTCAGAGCGACTTGTCTTAGATCGTTGCTTCATGGTGGTTTGGAAGAAATATCAGATGAAATATCAAAAGAAATATCAGAAGAAGGAACAGGAAATGTTGGTGGATCGTCTCTGCCTCTTGATGATATGATTATGATGGGTTGTGCATTAATTGCAGTTGTTATAATTTTAAAAAAATAATTTGTGTAATACAATTATAATGAGAACAATAAAGCTTTCAGTTATGTTTGGTATTATGACAATGATATTTATGGCAATTTGGTTCACTTTATATGACAAATTGGTAGAGGGTTATGTGAATACAAAATATCTTGCTCTCACATCTATTTTGGGTTTTGTTTCTGGAGTTTGTGCATATTATTCTGTTCTTATTACTGGTGCACAAACGTGGATTTAAAAATACTCTTTGAGTCTCACTTCCCCATTACTATTCCCATTGATCTTCATCTTCATCTTCGTCTTTATCTTTATCTTCGTCTTCATCCTCCTGACAGAGTTTAATATAAGTATCGTATTCTTCATCTGTCATGAGCTGCAGATCCTCCTCAGTCAGTTGGGACCATCGTTTCAAAACTCCCCTGACCATCACTTCGACTTCGTCCTCTGTTTCTTCAAGGTTTTCTTCAAGGTTTTCTTCAAGGTTTTCTTCCCCAAGGTCCGTTGTGCGCCTCAAGCGTAGTGATTCAGGTATGGTGGGGCATACCCAGGGGGTGAAACGAGAGCCAATCGTGATTTCGTATGCTTCGTAAAGAGCTGTGTGCGCAAGATTGAAACCTGTGGTCACATAGTCCTCTCTGATTTCTTGATAACAGGACTGACAAATTAGTGCCGTGCAGTCATCGTTCGGTATATGCTGGGAAGGATCACTGGTATGACAGCCACATATCAACCTATTACGTTGTGATTGACTCCGTATCCAGCATATTCTCTGATGCAGTGAAATGTAGAACATGTCCGTGTCCACTTCCCATTGCTGTGCACATCTTTCCAACCGATTTTTATCGAGAGGAACGTTTTCCACTGAAAGCTTGAGATGTAGTCCGGTGTGTTTGCGCCAACAAGTCAACAGCAGATTGTTACTCGAAAGAATGCCCGATCCGAATCTAATTCTTGACACAACCACTGGCTTTGTTGGTGGAGGCTTCGACTTCGCCATACCCATATTTTGCCAATGGCCTAAAATCCGTCGTATCAAATATTCTGTCCATCCCGTTGTCGCAACGAGATAATGTTCAGAGAAGGTCCTTGATCGGTTCTGAAATTGATTGATCGATAGAATGTACCGTGCAAGAATGACATCTGTCTCACTTAGAGCGAAGAACTCCACTACCTTCAACCACACCACGTCTTCTTTGCCGAGGTTCTCCATGTCAAGCGTGCAAACCCAACCGGCAAACCCAACCGGCAAACCCAACCGGCAAACCCAACCGGCAAACCCAACCGGCAAACCCCAACCAATTCGGACATGATCGGACTGATTTCCACACTGTTCGTGCTGAGTTACCCAGTCGCACATGTACGGTGCAACTTCCGGTCTGAGGTCTACAACTTCGGTACAATCTCTGGCAACTGGTCTGTCAGCATCACTGCAGAAAACCAAATGAATATGTCCTTCATCTCAAGCACCGGCGATTATTTTGAGTGTCCGATGCAGGATTTTTCATGTAACAACAAGGACGTTCACATTCGGACCAATTGTGTGAAAGACATATTCACCAAGTTCGACATCCAACTGAACACAGTACGATACGATATGGAGAACGACTCAATGTCAATGTCTTGCCAGGAGGAATGTATCACTTCTGTTCTGTAGCAAGGCGGTGGGAAGTGTACGCGAAGAAAGTGTAAGCGTATCCCGGGTGGAGTGACGAATTTTAAGCATCGATCGGGCAAAATGGCGGATTGTTCGTAAACAAAGTGAAATGTGAAATATTTTGCATTAGTAGATGGAAACACTTCCGTACGGTTTGAATGTAGACGAAATAGTGACTGCAAACGCACTAGAGGAGATAGAAGTCGATCGACTTGGATACTCAAATCATCATAACGATTTGAACCCTCAAGTAATGTTTGCATCATTTTCTGATGAATCTTTTGATACTTATAGTGATTACAACCGTGTTTTTGTGAAAGGTAACACTATTCCACTAAAGTTCCCAGCGTTTGGTGAAAGTTATCCGGACGGTTCTGGAGTTGGAGTGGGCACTGGTTTGAAATACAATACTGGGACTTTGATTGTACAATGCCAATTACCAATATCAGCAATAAGAGTTAAACCTCCATGTACATTAGAGGTGAGTATATCATCGAATTTTGACGACATTACACAGTTTGTAGGTGCTACAATTACTTCTGGTGATGGAACTTGTTCTGAATTGTCACTTTCAAGTAATGTATCAAACTTTCTAGTATTGGATCATGTTGGGTCTTTGAATTTGTATGAAATCGAAGTATTTACTCCAATCGTGCTATTACCCTTTTCAACGTTCCCAGTTATGAATAACGGAAAAACGCTACCATATTTGGTGTCCAATTTAGGAAGCTTGAATGTAGTGAGAAAGGGTGGATTACAGAATGAAACATTTACTGTATGCACGGCTGACATTTCCAAAAGTTTTGGTAACACAAGAATCTCCCAAAAATCTGTTCACAATCTTTCGTTAGAACAGTTCTACTTAGAAGAAGCAAGTTTGCATGAACATATTTTAAGAGATGCTAATTCAATATTTCCAATAATATCAGCAATTGAACGTAATTGTTTCAACCATCAAAAAATGACACAACGTTCATTAAACTTGATAAATGAAAGTGATAGTGAAAAGATGAGAGATTTGGAATGCAGAATTGTATCTGAAATGAGCACCACGGGGGTGCCACAACTTTTATTCAATGGAATTGCGGCTCCTCAAAATTTAGAAATCATAGCAGATGTAAAATATTTTTTTCAACCAGAAAGCATAGAAATAAATGGAACAAGTGTCTCAGAAGTAAAACTAAGTGAAGGCAATAGCGTAATATATAAGAAAAACAATGTCTCTATTGGAATAATAAATGCAGTGAAAAAAATACCAACAGAGATTTACGAAACACCTAATTTTTTTATGAATGAATATTCTCTGGAAGAAATATTGAATGATGTGTCTAATGTATCAAACTCGTTAAATTTACTTACATCTACAAGAACGCCTAACTTTGGAAACACCATATCACATGCTGCTTTTATAGACGAAAATGGCAAAACCCTTAATTGCGAAGAATGCATCTTTCTTCCTGCAGATGTGAAAACTATATCAGTGTATTGTTCAGATACATCTGTGCCAGTGCAAATTCTCATTGATGGCGATATGAAATATGAAATACAAGTTTCTAATGAAAGACTTAGTATTGTAACTATAGAATTGCCAAGTGAAGCTGGTGTTCATACATTAACTACCAACAATGGATCCAATTCATTATTCAGGATATCTGAAAAATCAGTTATTCACGCTCCGATGCATCCTTCTTACTATACATCAGGTCAACTTGAGCGAGATACATTCTCATCCTCTTCATTAATGATTGTTGCCCAACTCAACAATTTTGATTTGATTGATGACACCACGATGATTGCTAAATCTAATTCTTCCTTGATTTCGATTCAAGACATTTTTTTTCACGAAGATAACTATAGTTGCACAAACGCTTTGTTCTGCAGGAAGAAGGCCATAGATTTGAAGAATCCAAATATCTTGTTCGATCATTTCGACAGTGCATGGGATTTGTGTTCAGAACACCCTTGGTTGGCTTGTTTAAATGTGCGAGACGGATGTATTGTAGTACATGCTCAATTAAGTTTCACAAATTTTACGTTTTGGTGGAATCCAACAACATTGAGCGACGTAACTATAATACAAGGTCAATCATGTGTTTTCATTACTAACAACAAATTAGTAATTGAAGATTCAACTAATAGGTTTGAATGTGACGCAAGTTCCATCGAGTTGTCCAAATGGAATCACATTACATTTACCAGCAATTCGTTTACTGTAAATGGAATTACCATTACTACCACAGTTACCACAGTTATTTCAAATACACATAGAATTATACCTTCAGGAACCGTGGTCGGTACAAATCCTACATTGAATCTAAAACCATTACTTACTCAAAATGCATCCTATTTAGTTTTACAAGATTTCACAACAGACAGATTGCATGAAAGCGAAATAATATTACAGAACATAGATTTGATCTCATCTTTTGAAATGACGGTAATTAATACAGACACGTTAGTAGATACGCTAACATGGGCTAACACTGGAACTGGAACACTTCCAGAACAAATATTTAAATTGAATAACCACACCAATCCCATTTCTCACATTACAGGAATCAATTTACCATTTTCAATATCTTATATTTCAATGAAATTCACATCGTGTGGGTACATAAAAAACGTGTGTTGTTACACAGATACTGTACCGAACATTGTTATAAAAGATGGCTTCGAAAATAGAGATAATGTAATTGATTTTCAACGGCAAACGGTGTCATCGATTTGTACGAATCAAGAAGAGAATACAGTCAAAACAGAGCATTATAACCAAACGAATGTTGCAAGTGATGGGACGTTTAGGTACATAGTAAACTCTGTACCATCATCTTTCTATGTGACTCCGCCATCATTGATAATGATGAACACTAGCCAAACAACTCCGTATTCTATACTGCAATCTCTCCTCATCTTATTCAACAGACGCATTGAAGTGTTTCTACGTGATGACTCAACTCTATTCACAATGTCCGGAAGTGACGGGTCGACAACACTACTAAGAGCTAGCTTTTGTACTCTACTCTCGTCACAAATCTCTATACCGAACTCGTTTCTCAATTTGTCCCCGGCGACGACCTACACAATACACCTAGCACGAGCTCGTCTTTTTCAGTTCGAGGGACATGTTCCCTGTCTCGAAACAAGCATTTCCTTCAGCACAGCATAGTCTCAAACGAGCAACTTCTAAACGAGCAACTTCTAAACGAGCAACTTCTTAGGAACATTGCCCACCATGGAACCCTCGTCGAGCAGCGTTTGGCAAAGATTGCAAATCACATTTTCGGTAGCCTTCTCTGGAAGCCCACAGATCTCACAGTCGTCCCTGACAAATGTCTGGGGGTGAAAGCATTTCTTTGAGACTGTGAGACTCCTAAAGTCCAGGCATGACGGCGATGACGACGATGATCTCTTGCCAGCGACTTTAGGTGATATAACGCTTTCCCTGGGGGAGGCCCGCTGGTCCAGTTTCGATAAATCTATCGATACACCACGACCAGTGTACGCGCTCGTGCGCGGAAGTGTGGTCTTCTTCATGGCTAACTGAGCACGATTTGCGCGCGAAAGATTGTTAACGGTGGGATTTGGTGCGAGCACGAGGGATACACATGTGTGCATTCGAGATTCGAGATTCTTCACCCGACTCTCTTCCTAGACGCTTCTTCTCTCTCGTTTTTTAAATTTTAGACAAGAAAGAAGAAGAGAGGCCATAGGGGGTGGCGGGTGAAGAATCTCGAATCTCGAATGCACACATGTGTATTCCTTGTCGTACATCTCAAATCCGGATCGGCCAAGGAGATGACGGACGCACACAAGAATCTCTGTCATATCTTAAGGCGGGTCCTTGCGGACGCCTACCGTGTGGCCGTCCTGAATCATACTGTCCCCCTGATGTTCTGCTGTGTCGTCAACAACAACCACTTTCAAGTCGCCCTCGTCGATGTCGGCGATGCCATCGCAGCGTTTGACGCCGGCTTTCCTGTCCAGCTCTTCTTGATGGACTCCCTCAAATACGAGATCGCGCATAAGGACGCGATCAAGTTGTACGTACTCGCAACCATCTTCTTCTTCAAGAAGGGTACCTCCTGGATGCGGGACACCCTGAAGCAGTCAAATGGACAGATACTCACATCAGTCATCGATGTCATCCCAGACACGTTTCTGAAAGACTTGAAGGAATTCAAGGTGTCTGTCGAGAACATCAATCTTGAGCAAAAGAATGGCTACGACTGTGGAATCTTTTGTGTGCTCCAGATGTCTCGCCTGTTCAGCTTTCTGTATGGCAACAACGACCACAATGTCTACTCCTTCAAGACTGGCGACAAACTCTGTCGATCGCACATCTTGGACTGTCTAACGACACCAATCAATAAGATTTTTCCTATCACCCAGAAGGTCGTCAACAAGTGGCGGGTCTGCGAGTTTCTCTACCTGCTCAAGCTCTGGATGACAAAGTTCAAGAAGATCAAATGCCAGGGACTCAATGATGTCGCCGGCACGACCTATGCCAAAGTTACCGAGGTTCCCTACATTGGTGTAATTCATGCTGGTAAGACTTGCACAATCGCTTCAGTCAACTATCATCACTGTCAGATCCAGGTCAAGAAGAAGGATGGGACGATCACGCAGCCTATCGAGTGGAGTCAAGTCAAGTTCGCTTTAACACCAACGGTTGACGATATTCCATTTCAAATCGCTCTCCTGGATGAGAATGAGTACACTTACTATCCATCAACTAAGGATATTTGCCGCTTGTATCCAGGACATGCTTTGGACAAACATAAATTCATTAGCTCCGACTACCTGTTCTGGAAAATCATGATCATTGACAAGCGCACTCAAAAGTGCGGAGACCCCAACGCAATGGCGGGTCTCGGCATGGATTCTTTCAATGTCGAGAACGCGTCCGCCTTCCTTAAGTCGTGTAACTCGCGTAAGCGCAAGCATCTGTCGGCTGTCGAAGCGAAAGTCGAATCGCTTATCAGTGATGACAGTGATTAGTTCGCGTGACCACCCAAGCAATGATCACTAATTCTCCCATTAAGACTGAGATTGAATTATTTTTATCATTTTTTATGTACATAACATAATAAATGCCGGAAACTATAATGGACCGAAAACGTATTACATACCGTCCAAGCCGTCCAAGCCGCAGTCCAAGCCGCAGTCCAAGCCGTTATGCAAACCCTAATGTGTCCTACCAAATTATGAATTTGCTCATAAACGATAAAAACAAGAAATTGAACGAATTGAATTTGGCACGATTGAGAACATTATCAAAGTCTACAAAACAACAGATAAATAAACATCACCCAAAGCTAAAGGAAAAATATGGTGATGAAATGAATAGAATCAGGTTGTCCCTGAGGTACAGTTGGAACCAAACGAATATATTGAACGACAAGAGAAAGCGACCCATCCTAAGGCAAATGAGAAAAAGCAACTCACAGATAGTCGCAAACGCATTTGAAGCAATGCGTAATGACCCCTGGTTTATCAAAGGTAGTTTATATGAAAAAAAATTCTTGGAAAGACCTGATAAGAATATCAACGATGAAAACATGAAATCCTTTAGTATAGTTCTTGCCAGCGGGTCGCTGGGGAATTTGGAGCACCTCTTTCTCAACTACAACAAGATCGGCGACAACGGCATGGTCGCCTTGGCTGATGCCATCAAGCCCACCCCTGAGAACCCCATGGGGTCGCTGGGGAATCTGCAAGTGCTCGATCTCAGCCACAACCAGATCGGCAACAACGGCATGAAGAAGTTTTCCCGCCAACTGACCGTGGGGTCACTGGCGGCATTGACCCATCTCAATCTCGCCATCAACCAGATCTCGGTTCCTGGCATGGTATCCTTCTCGAATGCCATCGCCAGGGGGGCGCTGGCGAATTTGATAGATCTTTCAATCCACCACAACCAGATCGGCAAAGATGGGATAAAGGCACTCGCCAAGGCGATCAAGCCCACCCCCAAAAACCCCATGGGGGCGCTGGGGAATCTCAAGGAGCTCGATCTCGACCACACCAAGATCGGTGATACAGGGATGCAGGAGTTCTCAACCGCCATCGGTTCGCTGGCGAAATTGCAGAGGCTCTTGCTCATCGGTAACCAGATTGGTGACGCTGGGATGATCGAGTTTTCCCGCCAAATCGCTAGTGGGTCGCTGGGGAATCTCGAGAAGCTCTACCTCCAAGAGAATCAGATCGGTGATACAGGGATACAGGCGTTCTCAACCGCCATCGCCAGCGGGTCTCTGGCATCTCTTCACGAGCTTTTCGTGGACGATGCCGTAATCCATCATCCACAACTGTGGGCTGCATGCCGAAAGCGCCGCATCAAACTTGGTTGAATCCAATGATTCTTATGTATCATGCGTTGCTTTCAACAAAATAACCAAATACTACAAACTTTTCAAGAATATTTTGACTTGCGGAAACTCTTAAGGTGTCTCCCCCTGCAAGGGGGAAATCCTTCAGCAATATTCCATCTTCTTTGACGGATTTTAGTGAAATCCAAATGCTCATATTGTCATCAGATACAGAAGTTACATTTATTTTAAACATATCGCAACCAGTCTGTAATTCATGAAATTCTTCATCAATTGATGCTCTCACACTTTTGATAGTAACAAATTGATCATGATCAGCAATGTGAAGCTTATTTCCTGGTTTTGAAAAATTTTTGTTTACTATCAACTTTTTGTTACTAAGCATTTGGTATCTATAATTTCTCAATTAACTTTGCTTTTAATATAAGCCAAAAACTCAAGGCCTTGAGTTTGGCCTTGAGTTTCGAAACTCAAGGTGCGGCGGCGGCGGCGGCATTAGAGGAGGCGGGGTTGGCATTAGAGGAGGTGGGGTTGGCATTAGAGGTGCTGGCGTTGTTGGCGGTGCTGGCGTTGTTGGCGGTGCTGGCGTTGTTGGCGGTGCTGGTCTTCTTGGCGACCCATTTTCGAGGATCCACTGCTTCCCCTAGAGTTTGGGTTCCTTTTGCCAATGCACCAGCTAAAGAGCCCATTCCTTTCACTCCGGACTGAACACGTTCTGCTGCTTTTCCAAAAACTTGCGAACCCGTGCTCCCCACGGTTGTTCTCAGTGAATCCGCTTGTGCCTTTAATCTGGATGAACTCAAAATTTGACCCGGATTTGATATGGAACGTGTTTCTACACCCCCGCCTGTTTGTTGGGACCGATTGCCTAAGCGGGCAATGGGTGATGTTAACCTATCATAAACAAATCCACTTGTACGATTCATTAAGCTTTCTACTCGATCATTTATCGAGCTGTTAAAATGTCCTGATAATCTAAAACATATAGTAAAAATCAACAAAAATAAAACAAAGAAAATCCAGTAAAAAACTGAATCACCCGCCCAAATAGGGTGAGCAGATTCTTTTTTATCGAAATGAACCTCAACTTTCTTATCGCTAGGATCACTGCTTCTTGTAAACTCCAGTTTAAATTTTCCTGCTGTGTTATTTGTCTTTGTGAAATTAAACACATATTTTGCAATGTAACCACAATGATCAGGTGGTGTATATTCTATATCGGGTTTCTCGTTCGAATTGGCGGTCGTACAACTATCCAAACTGGAAGTGTTCGGAGAGCATTTTTTCCATGACATATTTTTTTCTCCTTCCTCTTTGTTCGGTACTTTATTCAGTGTCGCTCTATTATCTGTGTTATCATCCGCTTTCACTCTTGCCACGGGGTAACCTTTTTCATCAATGTACTCAAAATGGAATTCTTTAATTTTTCGTGATTTTAAAAATAATTGTTCGTTGATCAAGCCTGCAATAGCTCCCGACAAACTCCCCCAAACCCCTCCATATACAATGGATGCGAATATTCCAGCAACAAATCCTGCGAAACCAGCCTGTTTTCTATCACCTCCCTGACCGTTCTGCTGAATACCAGTAAAAATTTCTCTTTGTGTGTTGTTAAGCGGAATAAACAGAGCAGCAGCAGCGGTTGCTATCAAAGCTCCCCAAAACGCTCCCGCTCCAGCCCCCACCTGGTCGTGGGTACCATACACGACCAGGGGGTTGCTTTCGGTCCCCACGCTGGCACTTTCACTACTACGCGAGTTGATGTCGTTAGGCTCATTTCTGCCAGTGCAACCTACATTTTCTTCATCAACTGTTGTGGTTGAGATATCTTGTTCCGCATTATAAGGTGTGCGCCTAAATTCCAATTTTTGTGTATATTTCGCTCCAGTGAACCTGTCATAATTTATGAGTGCATCTGGATCCTCAAGGTGAATCTGAAGCGTATACTCTACGACATCCTGGTCTTCAGTAAATGCACCTTCACCCGCCATCATGGCAATCTGCTTATCACCCAACGATTCGCCATTAGATATAATCCCTGATTTATTAAGTACAAGGTGCACAGTTGATTTATTGGTTAGATCATTGTAGCTGGTCTCGTTAATTATTCGACTGCTGTCAATTTCGGAGCCATTCACATCAAACAATCTAAAAGAAAGATTTTCACTTGTAACATTTACATCTGATTTTTTGCCATCTAGCTTTTGTAAATGAACGTCAAAAGTTTTCATTGAACCTGATGTTAATTTCTGTACCTCACAACATCTCTGTGATTGTCTATCTATGCTAATTGTTGGTGGTCTTAGTGTACAGGTAGTCCTAGATATTGCAGTCTGCGAGTCAGACTGCCACATGCCAATAGTAATTATTGGCACAAGGAAAAAGAGCGTTGCAAGACCATATGATATCACAGCAACAATGAATTTTTTACTGCCCTCATCACGGAAAATGTATGAGCCCCTTTCAATGTAAAAAATAATTGTGAGAAACATTGGCCAATATATCAATTGTCCGACAAAAGCTCCCTTTGATGTACATGGTACGTTTTGGTAGGGTTGTTTGGCTTCTGGACTTGAATGAAATGTCGTTAAAATCATAAATAAATAAAATAACATGAACACCAATAAACCGAACCCACGCAAGATCTGGCCTTTTTTGTTTGTAGCAAAAAAGTAAGCGAAAATCAATTTGTGAATAACAAAAATTCCAAGTGCTGTTGCAAACCACGTGTAATTGAAGTCTAGAAAATCATCAGCAGCCCCTGCTGGTTTGTTCAAACACACCTTGTTTGTGTCACACGTGGATGTCCTTATAACTGCATGTAATGAAAAAGCGAGTGACAAAAGAACAATCCAAAACATAGCCGGTGTTTCTACAGACATCAATAAGTAAGATGTAGCAGCAGAGGTCAGTGTCACAACAATACCTAGAAACATTTGTTCTATACCTTCTTCATACCAAACGTGTGCAGTGAGTGAGGAGAACAGTACCATTATTGAACACGTCATCACAAATACAAATACGATTTTAAAGAAAGGTCCTTCATATTTATCATTCTTCAGAGTGTCAAAAAATTTAGCTAATGAAACATCACCAATCATTTCCCCAACATGATACTTCAATGATTGTAAATGCAAATAATAACTCAAAAATACTAGTACAAACACAGTAAAATTACTCATTTCAATAGAAGTGTATTGTGATATCTTCACAAAAACATCAGATGAAGCTAGTTCGTCTGAGCTTATGGAAGCTCGTTCAGAATTGGTGTTACCACAAATTGATACCATTTATTATATAAAGGTAAAAAAAATTGTAATTTATGACGTTAGATATGGACTTATTGCCAAATGATATTTTTCTTATTATTCTAGGCTTTCTTTCTACTGTTGACGTGTATTCATTAAAAAAAGTGAACAATGCTTTATTTGAAAAGGTAAGATTTTGTCAAAAAGACACAACCCACTTGGTTGATACCTTTTGGGGTGTCAACGTGAAAAATATACTTCTTATAGGTAGAGATTATTCTCTAAATTACGAACCTGTTATATTTGGTTTGATGACTGTGAAAATATTCAAAAAATTCTACAAATATTTTAAGCCAACACTTTTTCAAGTTAATTGCCGAACAAGCACATTAAATTTGACAAAGTATTTACTGAAAAATAATTTAGGAATGGATATAGTCATCTATGTGAATCAAAAAAATTTGATGACTGTAAACAACACAAAAGCTTCAATAGATGCTAAAAATTTAACTGTTTATTCAGAAGATAAAATAACAATAGAAATTGCAATGCAACTTTTAAATTTAAGGCATCAAAGAGTAAAAAACTTAAAAATCCATGGAGAAGTGAATGATATGCAATTTGTTTTCCATATGTTGCCTGAAGACTTAGAATCTTTGGAAATACATTCTAAAACTGGAGTTCATAACGTCAGAAGTTTGCCTCTCTTTTTTGAACTGGAATTGAACCATTTAAATTTATTTCAATGCTATGAAGTATGCAGTCATCCAGATTGTATAAACTACAATTCAATCACATATCAAATTAGGAAATGTGCAAAGTTTCCAAAGGAAATTGCCATGTCTCCATTCCCATTTAATGCTATAAAATGGTGTGAAAGCCATGGAGTTCAAATCGATTATCAAAATAGTGAATTTTTTGATTTTGAATTTGATGATGTTATGAACTACGCTATCAATTCAGCAAAGACAACCGTCTCATAACAACCAGACATGTGTGTTTTTAATCTTCCGCTTCTGCACTTTTTTCACATTTATTTCTCGTGGCTGTATCGTGGTGATCACATTCGGACACCACGATACACAGCCCTCTCATCCCTGTGGTTCTTCTTGTACCAGGTGCACTCGCTCTGCGTGTTGCTGTGAGCTTCCTTCTCTGCTTTGAGCTGTTCTCTTAGTTCATGGACCTGGTTCTGTAGTTTGAGCTCATCCTCGACTACCCCGTGTAGTTGTTGTTTGAGGCGTGCGATATCTGATGGATCCCCCGTGGAATTGATCGAGGTCTGTAGCTTTTCGATTTGGGACGTCTTCTCCTTGATCTGCTTCTCGATGTCGCGCTTTTGGCATTTGATATTCTGGTTGTCCTCACGCAATCGTTTGTTGCTGCCCTTGAGCCTCTTGTTCTCAGTAGACAAACTCGCAACTATCTCGGTGAGGTCGTTAATCTTGTCATCTTTGTCGGCAATCTCATTGGAGTGTTTCTTCTTTAACTCAGTGATCTCCTTCTGCGAAGTCTCAATCATTGAGTTGATATTCCCGATGAGTTCGGAACCGGTCTGAATCAAGAGGGCCTTCCAGAAGCTCCCCTGCTTCCACTTCCGCACGGGTCGAAACCAGCCGAGAAAGAATCTGACACATTCATTGAGATTGCGACTGACCCAAAACTGGATGGCAACCCCAATTCTGTGATCCTGATCGTCGCCGTTTGGCATCATGTACGCGTGAGCATCCTGTGACCCGGAGTGATATGGCAGTGACATCTGAATCATACCGTCACCAAACCACGTAAGAGCTTCTCGTGTGAACGCCCTGCTAGGTGAATCCGGTCCCGCAGACTTGGAATACATCTTGACACGTCCGCCGGGTTTTTCAAGTCTCCACGCCGCACCACCGGACTTTTGAGCGAACTCTGGGAACGAAAACCACCTCGTAGCGTTTCTGAACCTGGTGAATCCAGCATCCGTCCCTGCGTACCTGGTTGCTGCTGGAAAATGCTTCATCACCTCGCCTTCCGTGGTCAAAGCCTCATGGACCCACGGCATTGTCGCACAGTGCTCGGTTGGGTTTGGTCTTGGCACACATGGGCACACATGTGTACCCAGACCAAACCGACACTTCCCCCGCCACCTCTCCATGCCATACCTTCTTCTTTCTTGTCTAAAATTTAAACAAGAAAGAAGAAGAAACATGCTAAGGTGATGACCGGTCCAACACATTTTTTCGTAAGGTACACATGTGTTCCCTTGTGGTCGGGCACCAAGGGTGTCTACTCTCGAGCACCAACACTCAAGCCGCCCAAGCGTGCCGCGCCCGTCAAGCGTGCCGCGCCCGTCAAGCTCATGCCGCCCAAGCGTGCCTCGCGCAAGCGTGCCTCGCCCGTCAAGCTCATGCCGCCCAAGCGTGCCTCGCGCAAGCGTGCCTCGCCCGATAATGACACGGCCGAGATGAACAAGAAGACGGCCGAGATGAACAAGAAGCTCTTCTCGGCGGTCACATCGGTGGGCAATGACTGGATCTGCCCCATCACCCACGAGCTCCCGCTTGACCCGGTCACTGCCGAGGACGGCTACACGTACGAGCGCTCCGCGATCGAGGAGCACATCCGCGTACAGGAGGAGCACGCCACGCTTCGGTCGCCGATCACCAACCAGCCGATGGGCTCGCAGCTGATGACCAACTCGCAGGCGCGCAACACCATCGAGAAGCTGGTGCGCACGGGCGTGCTGGACGACAAGGCGGAGCAGTGGCTGCCTCGGCTGGAGGACGAGGAGAAGGTGAAGGCGATGCGTACGAGGGCGGAGGGCGGCACGGAGGGCGACAACATTCAGGCGATGGAAACACTCGGCTTGTGGTACATGCTCGGCCAGCATGGACTCCAAGTGGACCATGATAAAGGTTACGAGTTGCTAAAGCGTGGCGCGGATCTCGGTAGCGTGTCGTGCATGACGAAGGCTGCTCTAGTGCTTCTGGATCAGGCCAATCAGAACATCACGTCACGCATCAGCCACGGCGTGTATCTGTTGATGACGGCTGCGGAGGAGGGCTCAGCAATGGCCACCACTGTCATTGCAAAGTGCCACCACAATGGGAAGCTAGGCTGGCCCATTGATTTGGCGCAGGCCAAGAAGTGGTATGCGAAGGTGCCCTACGCGTCCGTGCACGATGCGAGCAAGATGGACATTGCGCTTGCGGCTGATCAAGTGGTCTCGCTGGGAAAACAGCTGGAGCAGAGTTGAGCGTGGGGAACCTACCGGGGATGCTCGGCGGGAAGATTGTTGTTGTAAGTCCCACAGAAGGTCCGCTGAAAGGGCAATGTTATGTCCGATATATGTACGAATATGTAAGGTTCCATCCGGCAAAATGCCGGATGGCGGTCGGGGAAGAAAAATGGAAAAAAGGATTCAAAAAGCAAATGTTGGAGAGATATAAAGAAGAAGAGAAAGAACAAAAAATAAAGTTTTACAAGGCTTCTGAATTAGCATTACCTGAAGGAGGAAAACTAAGAATACCTCCACAAAATTTATGGTTGTTTGTACATCCTTTTTCATAACAAAAAGATTTTGTTTTTAAATAGTGGTACCACTAGTGGTACCACGTTATGTTTCTCCTGCCACGAGACGAGTTGTTCTGCTGGGCCGACATGTGTGCTAGACTGAGACCACGCCAGAGTATTCCTTTTAATACATTCTCATTTTTTTCCGTACATTATACTATCGAATGACAGATTTAGAAAGAGCATGACCCAAAGGAACACATTGTTCCCTTGTGGTCGTATCTCAGACTGAGATGCGTGCAAACCCAACCAACGTGGCAAACTGCCGCGAGATGGGAATGCCAGAGTCCACACCGATGGAGGTCCTGAACGACATGAGGCAGGAAGAGAATCGGAAAGCCCGCTGCCGCGAGATGGGAATGCCAGAGTCCACACCGATGGAGGTCCTGAACGACATGTGGCAGGAAGAGAATCGGAAAGCCCGCTGCCGCGAGATGGGAATGCCAGAGTCTCGGATTTAATATGACATTTTGCTTCCCGCCCATGATAAGCTCACGTCCTCGGGTGCCCGACCAAATTAGAGTGGTGGTCAGATTAGAGTGCTACACTAGACAGACTAGCCGGGTGAAGATACGCGTAGGCTTAAAACCTACGTAAACGGTTTGTCGAACGCCCTTTGTAAGGGGTAGTAGATAGATCGAGCAAACAGTCGGGAACCGATATGGCCGACTCCGCCCCTCCCTTCCTCTCCTAACTAATTTGTGTGTGTGTAGGTCCGGACTTTCTATTTCTTCAAGTTC
>Ga0181421_1000071_pt1 | contig 24527 bp, 52 predicted proteins | sample 44SPOviralmetaG_FD_130146 | JGI IMG/M metagenome (GOLD analysis project Ga0181421, IMG submission 130146) | Marine viral communities from the oligotrophic San Pedro Time Series (SPOT) site, San Pedro Channel, CA, USA - 44 SPOT_SRF_2013-06-19 | ecosystem: Environmental > Aquatic > Marine > Strait...
CATAATATCCTTTCCAAAATTTTGATTCCCTTTTCATTTTTTATTTCTTTTTATAAATAGTCATTCCAGTTTTAGTCTTCTTAGCAACATAGGTCGAGCCATTATAAGTAAAAGACTTTTTTCCAGCTTTTCTCGCCGCTTCTCTCGCTTTAAAAAACTTGTTCATCTTCAAAGTTTTTTTCTTAGGCTTTGATTCATTGACAATTACTCTTTGTTTGCGATTACTAATTTTCATCGCTCTACCGGATACCGGAACGGCATTTGGTTGGTCAGCATAAGGATTTTGAGCATAGAACCGTTGCATATCCTCAATATATCTATCACGACCATCCATTACATAGGTAACAAATTCTTTTGCGTCCGTATCCGTAATATAAACCGGACTACCTTCTTCATCACTATAATATGTATCGCTTATATATTCCCTTTGATAAACCATACCATGATAAGCAAGAATATTTTCATCCAACATTTTACCATTCACTCTTGAAAGAAATATTATACTATCTTTTATAATTAATCGAACGTATTGTCGACCATTTTCAATATATACTATCATTGAGCTGGATTTACCACGACCGATTGTATCTTTTTTTACCACATACTTTTTTTTTCTAAAGTATGCCAACAAACTTTTGATTTTTTCACTCATTGCCATAATAGAATTATTTATTTCTTTTTGTAAACAATCATTCCGGTTTTTGTCTTCTTGGCAACGTATGTTGAGCCATTATAACTAAATGACTTTTTGTTAGCTTTTCTTGCTTTTTCTTTCGCTTTAAAATAACTATTCATTTTATTTGATTTTTTCATGGTTTTCTTTTTTGATGATTGTACATATTTTTTATGAAGTCTTTCCAGCTTTGTCGGATTTAATCCGCTTATCTCCATTTCAAACTCTCTTTTTGTTTTAGGAATAAATCTTGCAGAAACTTCTCTTCCTTGGAGAAATTCTTTTTGATATATTCTATATCGAGAGGATTTTCCCGAATTGAAAATTGCATTCAATAGCTCTTTAATTTTTTTGTCTCTTGTACTCATGGTTTTCTTATTTTTCATTTTGCTCTTTTTCAAATGTGATTCATCAATTTTTTGAGCCTTGCCGCCCATAACTGCCGAATATACTCTCCCATATGCCCATTGTTCCGGAGATTTTACGCTGGGTCTTACACTTCTTGGATTGGTTTTGTATGCTCCAATTCCTTTCGCATATATAACTTCTAATCCTTCAAGACTATATCCGGATATTGCCGATATTTCCTTCAAAGAATGGCTTTGGCTTTTTTTAAAACCATATTTTTTATTAAATTTTTCTTTGTAGGTCATCCAGATCGTTATTTCTTTTTTGCATTTCGGATATAATAGTCATATCCCCTTTTCGTATTAAGCCTTTTAATCATTTTTTCTACGTTTTCCGGCTTTTTTATTCTACTCAAACCCTCTGCCGTTAATTTAGCATTTGATTTTGTGCTATATGCGACAATCCAATCTCTTTTAGATGCTCTTTCGTAATCATACCTCCCTAAACTTGGAATAAAAGCATTTCTTCTTGCTTTCTCTATTGATTCCGGTCGTTCATCGACAACCCTATATAATCCAAAATGTGGGGATACTCTAAAATCTCCTTTTGCCATAATTTGATTTTAATTATTTTGTTGTTTTGATATTCTCCAGCTCGGCATATTATCTATTTGCTTTCTTTTGTTAAACTTTTTGTTCTTTGAACGATGTTTATCCAAAACTTTTTTTACTGCCGAATATTCGGCTTCTAACATTTTATAATTTGGATTATTTCTATATTCTTTTTTAACTATACCATTTTTATCTTTTGGATAGAAATTTAGTTCCATTGATATATATTCCAATCTTTTGTCTAAGATTTTATCTGTCCTTAAAAATTCTTCGTATGTCATAGGTAAGTATTTAAAGTATACGGAACAAACCAATTATGATTATGATTTTGTTTATCTACAATACCACCATCTTTTTCAATGTTTGATTTCATTCTCACATAGGAATTTCCAAACAAGTCTAACATTCCGGAAGAACCATAAGTCATTATTGTATTAGAATAATTTAAAGAATCGATTAAATCCGTTTCAATTGATGGGTCAATCAGTAAAAAATTAACTATTGGAACGGTATCGATTTTATTTTTTCCGTTTAGATGTTCCATGAATTCCATAACATTTCGACCACCTCTGCTAAAACCACCAAATGTGTATGAATTCGCTTGTGGATTTATAACATTTTTAAATAATTGTTCCAATTCTTGATTGGACCGGTTTTCATAGTATTCTAAATAATAAATAAGATATTTTTCTTTAATGGAATCCGGAGTATTTTGCTCCATCCAGATCGAATCGGCATAATTAAGTCCACCCCATAGAACAAGAACATCGTACTTCTCCAATTGAGTATTAGGTTTTGTTACTTCAATACCATTTTGAAAATCAGTATACGATTCATGGCCGCTGACGAAATTCGGTAATTCTGTAATATCAAGTTTAGATGGTTTTGTTTTTTTAAAACCAAAAATAAAGGCCAAAATAATCGCAATTCCGACTACTGATAAGAGAATGATTATAATTTTCGTCTTATTTCGCATTTTCCATTAACTGTTTAATATAATTTATTACCTCTAATGCTTGAGCTGGGGTCAAATTAGTGGCAATAGCTACTTCATCTGATTTATCAAATGCAAAAACAATGTGGTTTGTTGATTTTCTTAATCTAGGATAGATAAATTTTATTTCTTCTGCTGTCATGTGAAAATAGCTGGGATTTGGAATTGTTCTACTTTAGAAATTACCGGAATTAATTCTCTATAAATTTTTTCTATTCGTAAAATAAGAATTATCAGAACTACAATTAAAATTAACAACAAAGCGGGGGTCACATATTTCATTTCCTTCTTTTTATAATGTATAATATCGCAACAGAAATAATAGTTAATCCTAAAACCGATATCGATGCTATCTCAAATGCTTTTGCTTTTGGCGATTTATAACCATCTTCTGGGTCGGTTATATGACTTATGTAATCTTCTAATCCGGTCGTATCTCTACGCTCTTGCCCACATTTATAGTTATCGGTTCTATTGATGTATGAAGTTGACCATCCATTACCCCTCGATTTATCCCATCCTTGCATCGAGTTTCTAATTTTCATGGGATTTTGACCATCGTCAATATGGATAAAAGAAGAATATGCACCAATCCCACGAATTCCAACATCTTGTAATTCTTGAAATAATTGACCCTTGCACATTAATCCTCCGGTACTATCCCAAATATCATCTAAACATTCAGAATTGGATAAAGTATTTCCTCTAAACTGAATATCGATAGCATTACCGGTAATATGTTGCGAATTGGATGCTCCACCAACTTTGTTATTACAATCCCCTTTACTTGTTTTAGGCCTATAAGAGGATGTTACATAAACGCCACCTTGTTTCAGTCCAAGATAATTTCCGATAACTTCAACACCGTTTAAAACTTTATCAGAAAACTCAAATCCTCCATCGACCAAATAACCACGACCACAAGTACTGACATGCTTTTTCCACATTTGCTTCATGGATATATAACCTCCGGCAATATATACATCACTATCTGTTATTCTCATCTTACTTAATTATTCTTTTATATATTTCATCAGATGATAAATCTTTCAGTTTATCAATGAAAACATCATACTTGCAACTTGAACAAGAATCTTTGGAATCTAAATAATTATCCAGATCCAAATTTCTTATGAATTCGGAAGTAACTTTTATGTTACCCCAATCTAAAACTTTACGGTTATCCCAAGCTGTTATTCTTTTCCTTTTGTTAAGATGGCTTCTGCCGTCATCCAAATGACAAAAAATACCACTTTGGTCGGAAGATTTATATATTCCAATCCCCAAAACACCCAACCCCAAAAGGTGTAAAAGAAAATTACTGCCGGAAATGATTTCACGATAAAATTTTTCGTGGTTTTTATCTCTATCTTTAGCAAAGACCCAATCGATAGCATTTCCGGTAATATGCTGTGATAAAGAAGAACCTCCAATTAATGCATTTTGATTTTTGCTTCTTCTTGTAGAAGTTATTCGAATCGGCTCATCAAAATAATCTCTAATATATTGAATGGCGTTTATACAAACATCAGAAAACTCAAAAGATTCATCTTGGCCTCTACTGGCTTGATATATTTCTTTATGAGAGAAATTTTTTGAAACCATTTCCGATGAATCTTTATGTATTACCATTTTTCTTTATTTGACCAATAAGCAGGATATAAAATACCCTTTGCAATGTTTTTTTTATGTCGTTTCCTAAAATTTTCTCTCACTTGTTTTTGTTGCGATTTTGGAAAACCTAAAATACCTTTAACGCCTTGTTGCCCAAATCTTATTAATTTATATTTTCCATTCTTTCCAGCTAAAACCATATGAGATTTACTCACATGATAAGGAGTTTTTTTTGGCTTATTAACCCCTTTTAAATTATATCTAAATAGAACATCTTTAATCTCTTTTTGAGATGCTCTATTAATGCTGTAAAAATTAATCCCCATTACACCGTTGCCGGAATCCCTCGAGCGGCGAATAAATCATTTATTTCGACTCGCTTAGAACTGCTTAATTCTTCATTTAGCATATAAACTAAGTTTCGTTTTGTACATTGATTATAAGGGACAACAATCAATGTACAATGTGGACGATATCCAAACGCTTTTTTAAGGAGTGTCCAATCTTTTATGTTATGGCAATGAGCGATGTAATATCGACATTTATCGCTTTTACCATAAACATCAGTAAAAAACCACGAAGGAGATAAGGCTTGTTCTAATCCATCGGCAAGTTCTTGATATTTACTCGATGGATAAGATTGCACAATACCAGAACTTTCGATTTCTTCTAGCTGTTCGTTATACATATCATCTTCTTCTTTGGCCTTTTGGTCAGCATCTTGATTCATACCACTTTCTTTTTCGCCTTGTTTTTTAAAGAATTGATATAAACCAAAAGCCACTAAAAGGCCTAAAAATATAAATGCTATTTTTTGGGGTTTTGTTATCTGCATTATTTCTTTTTTGTGAGTAAGACGATAAGAACAATCAAAATCAGTAATAATAAACCAATTATGATATACTTATATCTTTCGTAAAATGATTTTTTTTCTGATAAAACTTTTTTTGCTTTTCCACTTGGCGTATATGGCTTTGCATTTCGGAATAAATCTTTCATTTCTTCCGATGGCAATAATTCCACAGCACTATTCAATTTATCCAGATCACATTTCCATCCGGAACCAAAATAAGCAACAACGCAAGGAACATCTTTCCATTTTTCTTTCGGTATTTTATTAGTTATACTCGATAACTCTAAATGTCGGAGTAATTCTTCGGAAAAAGCAATGGCATATGTTGGGTCTTCCGGAAAATAAGTATTAGCGAAATCCGTAATGTTATATTGATTGAGATAATAAACATTATATAAGTTTATCATCCCAGCTCTCATTCCATACACATCCGAATCAAAAATTAACAACCCATCCGGGTTATTTCCCGACAAACCTTCCCAAGCATCCGGAACCGATTGATTTAATATCATCGGATTGTTATTTTCTAAACCTCTACTCACAATATCCGTATCTTTGATAATGGTCTAAATAACCGTTTTCTTCTGCATACTCACATTCCGCTTCGGTAATTGCCCAAGATGAATCACATTCTCCGGTATCTGGATTTACTAAATGTGGTGGACATACATAATCATAATCTTCTGCGATTCTTTCATCTCTTGATTTCGATGCACGAATCGCGGCAACGGCCATTGCAATCCCAACAACCGAACCAACGGCAATTAAAGAAATGACTATGTTTTTGGCTCTCTTAGTCATTTCTATCCTCCGATTGATAAGTCAAGTCCTAGATCAACACCTTCTGCTTCTTGCAATTCTTGTGCTAATCGTCTTTGACGTACTCCATAATATATTGCTGTTCCAACGGCAATTATGATTGCGTATATCGCAATTGTTAGTAATGGATTTTTTCGCATTTTATTGGTTTTTAAGTAAGTAAATAATATAAATAAGCATGGCAAACATGACGTAATATCTAATTGGCATAATCTTTATTTTTTAGACAATAAATGATATAACCTAATAAAACATAAACGATAAGAAATCGCATTCGTAATTGACGTTCTGACATAATTTTAATTTAGTTTGATAACGAATATTTTTCTAACAATAATTGACCAAATTCAGATTCAAATTCGGCCATATTCATTGAATACATATCTTTTAATTTTTGCGTTGACAATTCATCAAATACACCATAAATATCATCTATATTGATGTTGTCTAAATTTTCTACCCTTTCGAAATATTCACGCTTTGAATTTTTTATTGCATCAATATATCCTTCTCTTTCTAGCTCTTGATTAGGAGTTAAAGCAACTTGATTTGTTTTCTTTTTTTCCGGAATAATATTCTTTGATTTTAGAAATTGACCTATTTTTTTGCGATATAAAAAGGCTACAACTAATGCAACAAAAATTATGGTTTGCGTATTCTTATTCATTTTATTATTTGCGATTTCGAAATATAAAGTAACCAACTATGGCTAAGGCGATTAAGCCTAATCCAATTAAAATAGTTTTATTGGTCTTACTTTTCTTTTGATTTTTATCCAATTGATTCGAAGTTGAGGATTTATTTTCCTTTGGCAATCCAATTTGGACTAATAAAGTAGATTCATTCATCCCTACTCCAGATCGCACCAATGCATAATTTTCATTTACTGATGTTCCTATGAAATCGGAATCATAAGAATCGATTACTTCAGTAATCTTCGAATCTTGTGTTAATGATTTTGTTTGTGCTTGTTTTGTGTCTAATAAAGAAATATCTTTTAAATCCTCAAAGTTTCTGTCATCAGAAAGTATTTCAGTTTCTTTTCCTAAAAGGAAATAATCTGTCCATACATTTGAAATATCGCTTCCTTTCCACGCACCCAAAACTTTTGCTCCGGATAATTCAACGCTTACTTCGTTCTCCATTAAATATTTCGCAACATCTACTGAGACATCAGAAATATTCACATCTGAAAATTCTTCAATTAAAAAAGCATCGAATGGAATTATAATTTCGGCTCCATCCAATAAAACATTGTCGCTGTCAATAATGCCTTTTACACCGTCTATATTTATAGTTTTGGTTGCAACACTTCCTAAACTTGGCAATTCAGTTCCCTTGCCGCCAACTTTACTTTTAATATATTTTGGGGATTCATTACTGGGAGTTTCTACTTGAACAGAACGAAATTCTCCCTTTGAATAAAATCCTTTTATACTACTCCAATTTCTTTTCAATCCGGTTTGTTGAGTAGCTGACATATTTTCATTAGATAAAAACATTGCCCCGTTTTTTCCTTCATAAAAAGATGCCGGACTTACTTCTTCTTCTACTCGAAGTAAATAATATGGGAATCCAGCTTTTCCAAATACCGAAAAATCTCCAAGAACTTTTACACCTTCCGTTGGAATATTAGAGTTTACTCTATCTACAAATTGGTCTATCGTCATGATTATTTATTTTTTCAGTTTTCTTTTACTTTTTGCAATGCCCTTTGTGGATTTTTTTGGTCTTACGCTTTTGATATGTTCCTCCCATAAAAAATCGCTGAAATGTTTAGCAAACATTTTTCTTTCCTCGGGATTTAGTTTTGGGTCAAACCCATATTTGCTTGGCATCTTCATGTACCTTCGCACATAATTTGAATAATAATATTCAAGTAATTTTGGAGCTTGTTTTTTATCGTATTTACCGGCTAATCTCTTTTTCATAAGATTTGGTAAATAATTGTTCATTAATGCTTCGTAACTGCTAAAATCATTTTCTGCAAATAAAATGACCTCTCGAACCTTTGTTTTATCTACTGACATAATTGTTTTATTTTTTGATGATTAGAAAATAGGTTGCAATCAATACGATAACACCCATAACAATACCAATAATAATCTTTTTATTTAATTCACTTTTTTCTTCTGATTTTTGAGCGATTTTTGATCTAGTATAACCGGCTTCACTACAAATGCTTGAAATACTACCGGTATTTTCATATTGCTCAACACAAACATTATAAAGATTTGGGTCATTAATAGCCGATTCTCTTTGATACCTTAATTCATCTTCAATTAGGGCATCTCTATCTTTTCTAGCTTTATTTTGTCCGACAAAGTTTACAATGCTTGATGTTGCTCCACCTATTGCTCCTACTATTGCTGTTGCTAATGGCATATATTAATTTTTAATAGTAAACTGCTAATTGAAAAAACGTAGGGACTGCTGAAGCTGAATCCAAATCAAAAGATTGAAAAAAGCTTCCGGGTTCAGCATCTAATGAAAAACCATAAGTTCCAGCTGGAAATTTATATTCAGTAGAATCACCAAACACTATTTTTAAATCTCCAGCTGTAGCCATAGTATCTACCTGAATCGTTATCCTTAATGCACCCGCCAAATAAGCTGTTGTTGAGTTTACGCTTATACTATTTTGAAATATTGTTTTTTGTTCTTGCATTTTATTTGTTTTTAAATCTCATCATCTTGCCATTCCGGATAAATAACGAATTCCCCATTTTTTGTATAACAATATTTGGAAACTATGTATTCGCTTTCAGGCAATTCAGTACCTTCCGGAACATCTACTATTTCTAATGGAGATGTTGAATCCGCACGCGTTACTTTATGTGGTGTCAAATTATTCCATGCATAATATAATCCATCGTCTTCTAATATTATATTATCTGCGATTAAGCAAATTTGTCTATCTATTTCAGTTACTAAAAATTTCATTAGTTCGTACTCATTTTAAATGAATTTGCTCGTGTTCCCCTAAATGTTCCTACAGAATCGCGATAAGTCGTAACAACCGCCCCATATTCAGTACTTTGCGTGCCTATAAATGGATTATGTATCGCACCACTAAATGTGGTTGTTGTGTTCGAATCTTCTAAAACGTCTTCACTATCTGAACCATTATAATCAGAAGTATTAAATTGATTAGATGCTGTATTATAACTTACTGGAAATACATTAAATTTTGCTTTTTGTCCTGAAACATTACTATTAACACCATTACCAATAATAAATTGAGAAGTAGAGTTTTCTTGCCCATTATAATATGGGCAAATACCTGGAAATCTTACTTCATCGGATGCCGTACCCCATACACTTGCTGAACCAACAGAAAAAGTTGTGCCGTCATAAATTGCACCTGCAAGGTATCCCTGACTATTTTCAACATACATAACAAGTCCCCTTCCATCTTCAATTTTAAAAGGCACAAATCCCTCAAATGAGTTACTACCGCTTCTATATAATGTATCACCAATAGCCTCAACTAAAGTATTGGTTGAAGTACTATATTCATAAACTGCATAATATGCTACTCCGCTTCCGGAAGTAGATTTAGCATAAAAAATTGCAAAGCATTCATTACTCCCAACGGTTCCTAAATAACATAAATTTGTTTTACCATTACCAGATCCACTCGTTCCCATTGGATAAATTATACCTCTTGATATAGCAGAACCGGAACCGGAAATATCAATATCCCATACTCGTGCATATGGAAATGCTCCTGCTTTGCTTAAACCAGTAGATGCAACCGTGTATACAGTACCACTAACTTTTAAAAGTTGGAAATTTGGAAATCTGTCCACGTAGTTTGACGTATCGCCATCGTTAAAAGTACTATCTATAGAAAGAGCATTTGTCCCTCCACTATATGTTAATACCTTAAAGACATTTCCAACACCAACATCTGGACAACAGACTAGAACTTGGTTCGAATTTAATTTACAAGCACCCAATGCCTGACCGCGAGCGTAAGGGTCTAAATCTGCCGTACCTGGATAAACACTTAATACTGAAGAACTAGTCGTTAGAGTTAAATCCGATTGAGTTATTCCAACACCAAGAACATTTTGATTATTTGCAGTAGTTAATTGACCATTAAACGTAACATATTTTCCTAAATCTAGTTGCACAGTTATTCCGCAACTGGCATTTCCTGAAGTTCCCTGTATCCCAGAAGTTATAACATCATTATAAGTACCTTTTGAAATAATGGCAATCAATTCCGATATGGAATCTAGTATATTATACCAAAATCTAGTTAATCCATTATGTCTTGTTATATTATAAGGCATCTATTTTTTCTCTAAGTATTTTTTTAAATAATGAGTTAATATAACCACTATTAAAGCACTTGCAATTGACATCGCATTACGAAGTAATGCTTCAGCCGTAACCCATCCCGCGATGGCTAATGGATATTCACAAATTCTAAGAATCCAATTCTTGAACATCTCCATTATTTTTTTTATCTGAATCCTTGGCGGCAAACACTAAAACAATAGATGCAATCGCAGAAAGAGCAATAAACAAATCATCGATTAATGCACTCGCATTTTCATTCCATTGTTGACCCCATTCTTCATTAATGACATTAAATGAAGTTAATAAAGTAACAATCGCAAGGGATAATCCTACAATTGATGTTTTCCAGCTTTTTAAATTATCTATAAATTTCATATTATTTAATTCTACTTTTTAAAGTTCCTACAACTAATATTCCGATTATTACAGCCACGGTGACACCTAATGCAACAATGGTTAATGTTCGTGGGTCTACATAGACTCTATGGGTCATTGTTGGATTAGTCAAATCGTAAAAATAATCTTGAAATGAATCTGATTGACTATTCATCTTTTTTATCTTTTATAATTATTAAATCTAAAATCAAATTGGCAATGATAATTGCACAAATTGTTGTTACTATCGCATTTATTGTTTTAGTACTCATGAAAATTCGTTTATCTCTATATTGTCAACGTCAGATTTTGATCCTGAGGATAAATAATTATCAATTTCAAATTTGAAAAGATAAATGTTGAATCCCATAGGTTGAATATTCACTCCCTTAAACCATCCGAAAATCTCTCGATGTAATTTATCATATGCTTCCGGATAATTAAACACAATTCGCATCCATTGAGCAATGTCACCCCAAGAACCTTTTTCATATTGTCTTTCTCCGGTTTTGGCTAAAACTTCTACTCCTCCCAATGATATTAATCGCTGGATTTCTTCGGCATCCGGAATAGCATCTAAACCTTGCCAAGAAGTTATTAAATCACTTTCTCCTGATGCTTCCAAACGTTGTAACGCATCTTTAAACTTTCCGGATTTTTTATATTCTCCCTGAAGATTAATAACATTTGATTTCAACAGCAACTTATAAGAAATAAGCAATACGCTGATAACAACTGCAATTCCAATGATTCTTTTTTTACTCATTTGATTTTAGTTCAGATGGTAAAAAATGACCTTTATCAATTAAAAGACGGTCTATCGCACCACCACCAATAATAAAGGATTTTATTTCTTCTTGAAAGTCATTTATATGCTTTGATTTTGACCTCATATCCATTCCCCAAAACCACGAATCTAATGCATAAATAAATGCATCTCCGGTAAATTGATGAGAGCTGGATTTTGACCATTCCAATAATTCTGATGCATTCAAATTATCTTGAACCCTTGAAAATGGAACAAATCCTACGTCATCGTATCGAGGATATTTTCCTTTTTTTATTTTTTCTATGGCTTCAGCAGAAGGAACGTAATTTTTAGTTTTAGGAATATTTTTCTTTTCCTTAATTGGATAGAAAGCATAAATTCCAGATCCTAATACCAACGCTGATGCTCCTATATAAACAATAGGTTTTGACATCTTATTGGTTTTTAGTACATCTGAAATCCTCCCTCAACTGCATTAAGTTCTGCAAAATTTTGAACTGCTCCAATCCCGGTAAATGGTTGAGTTGTCATTTGTGCTTGTGTTGTCGCAGTTAATGCTTCTGCCGCAAATTGTGCTGATGGGTCAGAATATCCAACAGTCTGATTTTGCGGAACTGAAATACCCTCAACTGAATATTGTCCGTTATCAAGTCCGGAATATGCACTATCGGTTTCATTTGCATTTTCTTCAGATTGTGAACCATTACAATTACATTTTTTCTTGCGATAAACACAATAATAATAAACTAATCCAACTGCAACAGCAAGTAAGACTAAATTTCGAGTTTCTTTATTCATTTTATTTTTTTTTGAAAGTTATTGAAAGATAAACACCTACAATAATTAGGTAAGCCAACGCAAGTATTAAATTTGTTTTATTCATGTTATTTCTTTCTTAGTAAAACATATAATGTAATTAATACAAGGACTACGACAACAATTGATATTATAATAGTTGTTGTTCTACTGCCTTGACCGATGGGTCTATTGGTATTGGTAAAAGCCGAACCTCGAGCATTTTGTTGACCTAAATAAGTTGAATCTCCGGAAATACTTGGGGCATAGGTTGTCAAATTGGGATTTCGGCTAGCTCTTATAGCACCAACGCCACTTAACGTTCCGGGAACTGCTTCCAAAAGATTTCCGAAAAAACCACCTAGATCAAAACCTTGCTTTTGGTATTCAATTTCTTCTTCTGTTACTTCGACTGTTTGACTAACTTCTGACATAATATTTTATTGATTGATAAAAAAAAACCCGACCTGACAGATGCCAAGGTCGGGTCGCAATAATTAGGGATTAAAACTCTTAAAGAGCCGATGGCATTCCGGCATATTTACCGAAGAAGTTGAAAATTGTTGTATTCGTACCTGATGCTGGATTCACAAAAGAAACAAGTAAATCAGTAACTGATGAAATCTCTAAGCTAACTGGAATCTCTAAACGTAGAGATTGGAAAACTTGTGGACCAGCTGCCGAACCAACTTTCGCAGAAATATTTTTCTTCACGGTTCCTTCTTCGATACCTACTAATCGTGCAACTTCAAATGTTTCTGAAAATTGGGTTGCTACATCTGCCGTATAAAGTACTCGATTACAATCGATAACGTATCCAGCTTGTAACCATCCACGAAGGCCGGTTATACCTCCGGGAAAAGAACTTGAAACATCAAGTTTAGACGATGCGCCTCCTGCATCGTAAGTAACATCCGTTGTTCGAGTAGTACCCGGGTCGAGCACTCCAATTGGGTTGTTTAATAAACTTACTACACCGGTTCCAGAAGTCAAGGCATTGGAAACCGTAATTGAGAAATTAAAATCTCTCGAAGTTGGAAAAGGATTTCGAGCTGAAATTTTCATTGCTTCAGCATCTGCGAAAGTATATCCACCATTGGATGCTTTCGCTTCAGTACGCATTGCTACTGCTTGGGACATTCCGTTTGATTTTTGCATAAGTGATTTTTTATTATGATACATAAATATTTTTTTTTAGGCTTGGGGAGAAGTTAAAGCTTCTCTTGCTTCTTTTCCACCAAAAAGGTGATAATCTATTTGGTGAACAATTACTAAGGCAACAACAATTGTTACCACCATTTTTGTATTAGGAATAATATCAGGCATTTTTTAATTTTTTAAGTATGGCAATTATAAAACGAATAATTTTTAGACATCAGATTAAATCAAATTGATTTACGTCTTTTCCATTTATTTCAAATGCTTTTAAAAAAAAGGAGAGAGACAGAAATTAAACCGTCCCTCTCCCCAAACAACAAAACATGAATCAAGGCTCTCCTAAATGGTCAATTATTGCTTTTAATTGTTTAGGAGTAAATACTTGTGAAGATAAACATTCCGGAAATCTTTGATAAAAATCAAATTTAAGTAACCAAGTTCTCAAAGTTTGTGTAGTTATTCCATATGCTTCAGCAACTTCTCCTTTTGATTTTACTCCTTTTAACCAAGTCCGGTCATTATAGTAATTGTCTTCCATTTTTCAGGTGTTTTAGTTAAATCTATTTCTTGTAACGTTTTATATGCTTGGTAAACTTTGGTATAATTTGGAATTCCTCTTTTTTGGAAATACTTTATATCATATCCCGGTTCTAATGTTTTTTTAAGACTAATAATATGAACTTGATTTAATAGTCTTTTAGGAACCGAACTAATTGAATGCATAATAATCAATATATCCAATGCCGAATGTCGGTAATCGTATAATAATGCTTCAACTTTACGATCTAGTTTACCCTCTGTGAACCATTTTGTGGCATCGTCAAAGACCAATCCTCCTTTGTTAAGTTTTCCATCTTTCATCAATTTATGCAATCCGGCAAATACCATTTTATTTCCCCCTTGCTCTACTAATTCTGAATCCCAAAAAGCAACAATTCCAGATCCATATTTAGGAAGATTTTTTATTGATGTACATTTTGGAATTCCTTTCAATGAATTATCCTGCAAATTATCGGTTACAATTATTATCGTTTTTTCTTTATCTCCGGCTAATATAGATTTCGCCCATTGATGTCGAGTAAAATACGTTTTTCCGGTTTGATTAGAGCCTATTAAAAGGCATTTATAATATTGCCTCATTTCTTATTTTTTTTCCGGAACTTAATTTTTCCTATATGTGGTAAAAATGGTAATCCCAGTTGAATGCCTAACAGACCATATGCAAACGCCAATGAATGTTTATCGACATCAATATTATCATATCCCCATTTACGTAGCTGAATTTCCCACGCCCTTTTAAGGAGTAGTTTAGTTTGCTCATTTGGTTTTGAATTTTCTTTATAATCCTCAACTTGCGAATACAATTCGTATAATTCTCTTTCTTTTTCAGATAAATTTATTTCTTTCCCATCAATAGTATATTGTCGGACTTTCTTATCGATTAATCTGGCTTCTGCAAAAGTTCCTTTATCCTCCATAATTACTTTGGCATACATTCTTGAAGTAATTAATGGGATATGGTCATGCAAATCTGTTATTAAAGATGCCAATTCTCCAAGCGGCATAAATGATTGCTGTGGCTCTCCTTCAAAATCATCGTCAAACGAAATCGATTCGTCAATGGATGCACCGTCATCAAATTCGTTAATGTCCTCTAAATCTTTTTTATCATGTTCATCAATTTCTTCTTCACTTTCTTTTAAAATAGGTTGAATAGGAATTGATGGTTTACTTAATGCTTCTGATATTGAAACAAAATCATCTGAATAATTCTTAGATGGTAATTCAACTTGTACCGGTCTTTCAACTTCTTCTGTTTGTTCTTCGTTAATCAAATTAGTTTCTTCAATCGCTTTAATATCTTCGATGCCTTTACTTTCATCCTGAACAAAGCCATCGATTCTACTTTTCAAAGTATTGTATTTCATACGATATGGGTCACCGGGAAATTTTTCCCTTCCTTCAGATTTCTGAAGTTTTCTATACTCATTGATTAAAACACGAATTTTTGATTCTATTTTTCTTTTTCCCATATTTTAGGTTGTTTATCCTTTTCAATTATTTCAGCACCCTTAGTAATAAGATTTTGAAGTTTAATTTTCTCCATAAGTCTATTTATACCATCTGAATTACCGGTAAGTAATGAAGGTAAACCTGAAGTAATTGACCCAATAATTTTAGATGTTGCAAATTTCCCTTTATTATCCGAATTGGCAATAACGAATTCTTGAATGCTATCTTTTAAATCATTATATGATTCCTCATAATATTTGAGTTTAATAATTAAAATCTCCAGCTCCTTGCGGTTTACTTTAACTACTTCTTGATTGTCGCATTTATTACAATTATCACTAATAGATTCTATATTATTCATTGATTTCTTTTTTTTCACTTGTTAAATTTTCGGATTGAATGTTGGTTTCGTCTTTTTTTACTTCTTCCAGATCATTGACATTATTATTATTTGTTTCAACTTGCTTGTTAATGACATCTTTTCTTTCATAGAATTCGTAATTATTTAAATATCTATTTGATGGCTCTTGTTTAGTTCCACAAACACTACAATTAGTATATAGTTGGTCAATACATATATTTAAAAAATCGCTCCAAACAATTTCTCTTTTCAATTTAGATTCCAGCATCTTTTTCTTTTTGTAGGCGGCCGATGCATTTCTAACGAATGCTTTAATAATTATTGGCTTAGACATAATAACTTATTTTGCGTATAAAAATATAAATAATGATTAAACAATTAATAGATTCTATAATAGCAATAATTATTCGTCTTATTCCTTCTCCGGAATCAAGAATTAAAAGGATGGAATTGAACGAAGAAAAGATTCGTCAGAAGTCAATTAATAAGGCTCAGAAATTAAGCAATAATTATGAGAGGATTATAAGAAAAAATAAAAGAAAAAAAGAACGGTTAAAAAGGAAAGATGCAAGAAGAAAAAGGAAAGTAACAAGGTAACAAGAATATAATCCATTGAAAATCATTGATCTGGATGGATAAAATTGTTACTTATTGTAGCGTTTTTAACCTTTTATTCAAAAAATTAAACTTTAAAAAAGTAACAGAAGGTAACAGAAAGTAACAGATTAAATTTTAATTAAACTTTTAAATCATTGAAATATAGTGTTTTATATCTTTTGTTACCTTGTTACTATTGTTACTTCGTTAAATTATTGATTTCAATTAAATATTGATTTCTTAACGTTAGGTTAACATACAAGAAACAAATTTGTATTATTTTGCTAATGCAATAATGCAATAACTACCAGTTTAAAACAAGAAAAATGGAAAATTATTCTAACCTTATGTCAAACGATTTTGTCGTAGTTTATCAGGACAACGATGGCGTTTCTACTTTTAACGAGTATCATTTTAAGTTCTTTGGTTCAAAGCACTATGCTCAGATAGAAATGAAAAACAATAAATACTCAGTTGTATTTGACCGAGACATTTTTGAGTTTGATAACCTTGAAGATTCAATATGCTTTTCTTTAGGTGGTTCATTTGTCGATAGTTATCAGAAAGAAGGATATGAGCAAAAGATTAACGACTTGCTTGATACCAACCTTATTACCAAGAAACAACACGACCAAATGATGAAAGGTGGCAAGAAGTTGGTCAATACATATATTTAAAAAATTAAATTAAAAAATTATGGAGCGACAATTATGGTATACAATAACGGAAAATGCACATTATATTTTCACAGAACATACAGATTATCCTCATTTAAAGGACGAAGAATTAAAATATCGTGGATTTAAGTCTCATTTCAAAACTGACGATAATGAAATAATTGATATTTATATAGAAGATTATTCTTTAATGCCATTTGATAAAAGAGAGAAGTACTATCAATCAGAACAATATTTTGTTCCAATGGGTCGATTTCATGGAAGGGGATTTTTATCCAAAACAAGAGCAATCGCATTTTCAATGGCTATGAGTATATACGTTATCGCCAATTGCCATTTAGAATACTCAGAAGAATGTAAACCTATTTATCTCAGAAACGCCCTTGAAAATGCTGTAAAGTATAAGCATAAATTAAGTTCAAAGGATTATCAAACATTAATCGATGGACTTTTCGCATATCATGAATCTGATTTGGATGCTTGGTCTTGTCAAAGGAAATAATTTGTTTCGATTAGGGATTCTCACGAATCCCTTTTTTTTTGTCCATTTCTTCAATAACCTTAAATATTGGAAATACTACTTGTGGAACAATTGCATTTCCATATGCTTTTATTGTTTCCCTTCTCCATTTAGGAAAGGTAATACCGTCCAACCATTTGGAAATCCCATCATTTCTTCCACAAATTGGGGATTGAGTTGGGAATTTTTCGAATGATATTGGTGGTCTTCTTGAACTTTGTGATATATATTTCGCATCATTCGTTTTCTCGCTTTGTTGTTGTTTATGCTCTTTGGGGAATATGCTCCCTTCCAATCTGTCGCTGTCGGAGTTGGTAACATTTGAGCCACATCGCTCATTTTCGCACCGAATTTCGTTCCGGTCGTTTTCGATATCCTTACCCACGTTCCGTTTTTGTTCTCTATGTGATCTGGATTCATTGCTCCGAATACATCTGATGCTCTCGGAGTTGGTAACATCCCTTGATAGGCTTTCGGAGTTGGTAACATTCCGTTTGCCGCTTTTTGTTTTAATCCTTCTTGTAGATTCACTCCCTTTTCCTTGTGTTTCTTTTTCGCCTTCTCCCAAGTTTCCGGTTTTCTCGCTGTATTCCAATCGTATGCTGTCGGAGTTGGTAACATCGGTTCTATATCCGATGACCCAAACTCTGTCTCGTCTATGTGGGGCATCGACCCCACAAGCTGGAAGTATAAACGATTGGACTTCGTACCCTTCATTTTCCAAATCAGATTGCACTTGTTCGAATACCAATCCTCCATTCCAATTAATAATTCCACGAACATTTTCGCCAACAACCCAACGTGGTTGAATCTCTTTAATTGCTCTACACATTTCCGGCCATAAATGTCGGTCATCGTCCGACCCCTTTCTTTCTCCGGCAACGGAGAATGGTTGGCATGGGAATCCTCCGGATAGGACATCGATTTGTCCTCTGTAAATAGTAAAGTCTGTTTGTTTGATGTCTTCATGTGATTTTGATTTTGGGAAATGATACTTTAAAACCTTTTGGCAAAATGGGTCTATTTCACAATGAAAAATATTTTCCCATTCCATCCATTGTGCGGCTAACTCAAAGCCACCGATTCCACTAAATAAACTTCCATGTCTAAGCATTGGTCAAATATTCTTTAAATTCTTCATCCATTTTATCCAAATCAAAACACCATGCTTTCACTACGGCGTTACCAATTCTTGTGTTTTTATTTGCTATGAAAGCTGGATAAAGTTTTAGTTTACCGGTCAAAGTATTTTTAGGTAATGCTTTTTCATTATGTATTGATTTAATGTTCTTGGCATATTCTATGTAGCATATTTTGAAGGCAATGTAAATCATATTTTGGTCGCTCCTTTCAATTTTATAATGTACATTTTCTTGAAGATTTTGTTGTCGAATACAATAGAGAATAATATCCCAGAATCTTGTGATTTCGCTCTCATTGAATCTTCTTGATTCTTGTCTATTTGCACATTTGACCATATAATTTAGAAGTTCATTCGACATAAAAGGAAGTCTTAATTTATCTTCTAATACTACTACGGTATTGTATATAACAGCATTATTCTCAATGGATCTGGAATTATGTATTTCCTTTTCTGCGAATTTTTCTGCGACTATTTTTCGACTAATCGGAAATTGCTTTTTGTAGTTATCAATAAAATATTTTCTATGCTCTAAAATTTCAGATAAACAATGAGAAATTCCCCTTTCCATTAGGTCAACCAATTTGTCGAATTCTTTTCTTTCAAATTCATTAAACGAAGATTTGTGCATTTCATCGATTATACATCGAGTTATTAAAGCATCGTCAGCTGGAAAATCATTTCCGGTAATGGCAACAGATGAATTAAAAGGAACATTATCTGTATGAAAAGAATAATCCCTTGTTGCTCGGCCATATGGAATTCTATTGTAAATACTTTTTAACCATTCATTAACCTTGTTATCTACACTTGCTCGGTATTCTTCTAAGAATACCAACATATTCCTGAATTCAGCAAATTTTCTAATTCTCGCCTTTGGCGAATCAGCATCACTTAAAATACTCATTGATGGTTGTGGAGTACCAAATAAAGACTGCAAGGATTGAACCATCATGGTTTTTCCGGTAGACGCTTCTCCATATATAAATAACAATGGAAAAAAACCATGTGCCTTGAATAGAAAATCAGTAAATATCGCGGCCAATAAGAAAGACATTGATAACATACCATGTTCTCGATGGACTAATTTCATTTGAAACGCCCAATCTTCAAAAGAAACCTTTGATTGTATGTATTGACATCTTTTTTGATTTACAAACTTATGGTCGTTGTCTTTATACAATGAATTAGCCGATGGAACATAAACTAATTTTGAATCAATATTTATACATCCATTTTTATCATATGAATAAAATCTTCCATCTTCAATAAGGCCATTATTGAAACACCAATATCCGGAAGTTTGCCATCCCAAAATGCTAACCATAATTCCAGATCTCATTTTGTCCATTAAGTATTTTTTTAACCTTTTGTAATCCGAAGATGTTGCATCGATGTAAAAATTACCAAAAGATTCAACCATCGTTTGAAATGCTCCATATGTTGTAAATGAATTCGATTGAATTTCAAATGTTACTTCTTGATTATTAGTGTTTTGGATTTGTACTAATCTTTTGGATTCGTTTTCATCGTTCATGTGCGACATAACTTCTATTCCAAAGTTTGAAATCTCTCTAAAACCTATCATTTTTCTTCCAGAATGGTTTTCTTCTTTTGTATCATATCCGGTATAAATTCTATTTCTATAAATAAATAAAGAATATTCAACAGCATCTAAATATTGGCCTTTATTAATAGCCAATTTTTCCATGTTCATACTATCCGGACATATAGGAAGTTTGATATATGTATCTGATGGTAATTCAAAAATTTTATCGCTCATTTGTTTTGTTTTAGTTTATCGAATTTTTTGGGAGCCTTGTTTTTTATCCAAACTGGATATAATATATAATCTCCGACAGCCATTCCGTATGATTCTCCTTCAAGGACATAGTCATCGTACAATTGTTGTAATGTAGTTTCTTCCAGCTTTTCGACTATTGCTTGATAAAAATTTATTCTCGCCGCGATTTTCTTGTCGGAGAACTTAGTTTTTCTTAAATAAGCAATGTCATCTCTCATGTAATCTTTAATTTGCTGTATAGTCATTACAATACATTTGCCGTTGCAATAAATTGAATACCGTTCTTTTTCTGCTCTAAATAGTCTAATAATACATCTACATTATTTTTAACCATATCAAGTTTGGTCGACAAATCTTCGTTTTCTACGATTACCATTTGAGCAAGTTTGTCCATCGCATTTTTTGATAGATGTAATTGGTCAATCAATCTTTGTAATTCAAGACGAATTTTATTGTTTTTATCCATATTGTTTTCTCGAAAAAAAGAATCCTCTCTGTATAAATGAATACAATCTATCAATCGATGTTGCATTAAACGAATATTGCTTATTCCTTTAATGTGAATATATCGTGTAGCCATTTGAAGAATTATATCAGTAAACGATGAAATTTTGGTAGCCTTTTCTTCGTAACCACAAATGATTCTTGAATCTATATCGCTAAACTTAATTCGTAATGCTTTCTCGACCATATCTATCAAAGCTGGATGAGATATTCTATATTCTTGTTGTTCTTTATTTTTCATTTCTAATTTTTTTTATGCTATTCAAATGATATTCGGCTTTATCTATTAGTAATGTAACCAGATCAAAATTATCATACGCTCCAATCTCGACATGATATTTAATTTCATCAATCGATTTTAAAACATTCGATGAAATGATAATTTTTTCTTGAAGTCTTCGGCAATAAAAATCTTTTTTGTCCAAATTTTCTTTCAGTTTCAAATTACCCGTTAATTCTTCTTCGTATAATTTGCTTAAATTGTATAGCAAATCAAGGTTATCACGTTTACTATAAGCCATTTTCCATGTATTGTGCTTCAGCCAATAAATCTTCGCATTCACGAATAATCTTTTGAGCCTTGACCGTTTCCGTACAACATTTACCCATCAAAACCTTATAAACATAAGTTCTATGGCTTCCGGTCCGATTTTCAATAATAGTTTGTTTAAAATATTTCTTTATCAGATTCCATTCTGATTCCGAAAATGTAGATTGCTTCATATTATTCAATTTTGATGCAAAATAGAACATACAATTTACTCTTATCAAAAAAGAAATCCACAATGACTAAAAAAATAGAACTAAAACATCGAAATAATGTAATTGAAATTATCTGCCATACTGATAAAACAAAAGATAATATTCCGGTTTTATTAATATCTGATGTCCATTTAGATAATAGTAAAAGCCGGAGAGATATTTTAAAAGAACATTTACAAGAAATAGAAAAAAAGAACGGTTTGGTTATTTCCGGAGGGGATTTAATGGATTTAATGCAGGGCAAATCCGACCGGAGAAGTACTAAATCATCTTTAATGGATATTCATAAAATAGCATATATAGACGATGTGATAGAAGATACGGCCGATTTTTTGGCAAAATTCAATCTCACTTACATCTTATTAGATGGGAATCACGAAACAGCAGTTTTAAATAAGCTGGAAACTGACCCTACTCGAAGATTGTGTAAATTGTTAGAATCCAAAGGAATTAATTGTATATACGGACGATATCAAAATTTTTTAAAGTTTTTATTTCGAGAAAATAACCGAACAAGAAAAACATTTAATTTGGCTTTCCATCATGGAGCATGGGGAGGGAAAATAACAAAAGGAGTATTATCTGTCATTCGATATGCTTCAATATATCCTGATGCCGAATGTGTTTGGTCAGGACATACTCACGATGGATGGTATGTCGCTCACAGCCAATTTAAACTTGATTCTAATGGAAAAATGAAACAAAGGCTTCAACATCACATCAAAACCGGAACATATAAAGACGAATTCTCCAAGGGGCAAGGTTGGGCAACTGAAAAATTGGTTATGCCCTCAACTTGTGGCGGATTTTTGATGAATCTTAGATACGAAAGAAACAAATCTAAATCCACCATTATCCCTCATTTTGAAAGCCGATTAATGGCCTTTAATTAGCGTTTCTTTTTTCGGAATAAAAAATAACCTCCGACAATTAAAGCAATTGCAATTAATGGAATATAAAGTTTGTAAAACAATCCTTTACCAATACCAGCTTTTGCAATAATCATATCTATTGGATTTGGTCTTTTGCATTCTTCAGAAAAGAAAGAATAAATTTCTGAATACGATGGATGCGATGCGACAAGTTCTAATCCCTTATCTACATCTTCATAAGAATAATAATCGGTATCGCCGCTTTCATAAATAGGAATCCATCGAGCAACATCTCGCCATTGGCATCTTTGAATTGGTGTATTAATTCCTTGATCTGGCTCTTGTGCATTTCCTAATTTATCAGCAATATATATTGCGTAATTAATTACGTCATTATTATCGGATTGCGGAGCATATTTTTCAAATAATGTATACGGAGTTAACAGATTTTGCTGAATGTATCCATTGTATAAAACGATTAATCCAGCTCTTGTTCCATATTCTTTAGATTCATAAACATAGAATCCATTTTCTTCTCCGGCCAAACCGTTCCACGCTTCTCCAGAACTTTTGAGAGCGAAAGGATTATTGGTTCTAATTGGGAGCGATGCTCCGGTTCTGCTTCTATCGTCAGTCATTTAATTACTTTGTTTTAGGAGATAATTTATATCAGTCTTGAAATAGACTGAAAAGAAGATTTCGGAATCTTTGATTTATTTCTTTTCAAAATAGATTGCAATTCCTTATTAGTAACTTTTTTCAGTTTTGTTTTCCCCATTGACGTTTCCGGAGAATAAACATTGGGAAATTGTAGAAGATTATATTTATCCGGTTTTGCCAATACTCTTAATAATTCAACATCGTTTGTGCATACAACGGTCATTGCTGTAAATCTTGAACTTAGCAAATATATTGCTTGATAATTTCGCTTTTTTGCAATCATTTTTTTATTTTTTAAGTATTGCCAATAATAAGATTAAAATAATCGCTGTTAATCCAATCATAATGTAGAATACGTAATTTAATCGCAAATCGGCATAGTACTTTTGTCTTACCATTGCTTCGTCCTCGATAATAATATCTTCTAAACTATGTCCATAAAATAAATCACCGTATTCTGGATAATTGTCCACGCATTGAGACCACCCCTCGAATCCATCGAGTTGACCGGTTCTCTCATATTCCTGATAACATTCTTCTAAAGTCATTGATTAATTTGCTTTAAATTTGATTGTAGGGATTTATAATTTTTAATTATCACGACAAGCATTACTAGTATTGAAACCAAGATTGCAACATTTATTATACTAAGTATATTTCCCTTCATATTTCTTCTTCTTTTCTTGTGAATTGTATAATTCCAACAACGGCAAAAAGCACAACCATTATTAATGCCAAATTTCCGACCAATTTGTCCATTTCTCCCATTCCGGATCTGGATTTATATCTAAATTGACTCATTTTTAATTAAACATTATAAACTTTACCTATTATCATATTTTGAATTATTCAAAACGAATTTCTCTTACTTTCTTACTTTATTATCTTTTTTCCAATATTCTATAAAAACCATGATTTTGTAACAAAAGTTATAGAAAGCATTTACTCCTGCTGAATTGGAAGATTTATTTTTTTTTGATAATTCAACAACTTCGCCAAAATTTTTTTCTATTAAATGACCAATTCCATCAGTTATAAAAGGTATACCGACAACAATTAGAATAAAAGACGGTCTCCACGTTACAAAAAAGAAAACCGTACAAACGATTTGTATGTAAATCGTCAAAAGATGAAACAAAATATTAAAAAAACTATTGTGATATTTTTTGAACTCATAATATCCTTTCCAAAATTTTGATTCCCTTTTCATTTTTTATTTCTTTTTATAAATAGTCATTCCAGTTTTAGTCTTCTTAGCAACATAGGTCGAGCCATTATAAGTAAAAGACTTTTTTC
>Ga0181421_1000076_pt1 | contig 24223 bp, 12 predicted proteins | sample 44SPOviralmetaG_FD_130146 | JGI IMG/M metagenome (GOLD analysis project Ga0181421, IMG submission 130146) | Marine viral communities from the oligotrophic San Pedro Time Series (SPOT) site, San Pedro Channel, CA, USA - 44 SPOT_SRF_2013-06-19 | ecosystem: Environmental > Aquatic > Marine > Strait...
AGGAAACCAAGAGTAAATATTACGACGAGATCAAGTTGAGACCGGGCGTTACTCAGGAACAACAAAAAGCTATGGATTTTTTCAATAGATATAACAAGGAGCAAGAACAAGCTGAGCAACAGCATCAAGCATTTAAAAATAGTACTAAACAACTTTTCAGTGATGATTTCAAAGGTTTTGATATCAATGTTGGTGAAAAGAAATATAAGTACAATATTCAAAATGTTGATAAAGTTGCAGAGAGCCAGTCTAATATAACAAACCTCGTTGGGAAGTTCCTAGACGAAAATGGTAATGTTAAAGACGTTAATGGTTATCACAAGGCTATTTATGCTGCTGAAAACGTAGATAAGATTGCCGCTCATTTTTATGAGCAAGGAAAAGCAGACGCTGTAAAAGACGTTGTAAACAAATCAAAAAACTTGAGTGACACTAAAGCTAGGACTTCTCAGGGTGATGTGTTTTTAAACGGATTTAAAGTGCGAGCTATTTCAGGCGCTGATTCTACAAAGCTAAAAATAAAAACTAAAAAATTTAACTAATAAAAACTTAATATTATGAGTTTAACTCCTCAATTTGGAAGTTTGATCCCAAGTTCAAAACAAGAACTTTTAAATTCAAACTACCTACAATTTAATGGTGGTGTAACTGCTAATGGCGATACAGATACTTTCGCTCAACAGTACCTACCTGAAATTTACGAACAAGAAGTAGAGCGTTATGGAAACAGAACGTTATCTGGATTCTTGCGAATGGTTGGCGCTGAAATGCCAATGACATCTGATCAAGTAATTTGGTCTGAACAAAATAGATTACATATATCTTACGATGACTGTTCACAGGCTGCTGGTGTTATAACTGTTGCTCCTCTAGGTGGATTTCCTGGCGTGCAAAATGTTATTTCTGTAAATGACACAGTTGTTATTTTAGATACAGCCACAGGTGATGAGCAAAAAGGTATTGTAACTGCTACACAAGCAACAACTGCTGCTCAAGACGGCACAATTGATGTTACAACTTTTGATGGTAATGGATTTGCTGGATTTACAAACGGTGCTATTAAAGTATTTGTATACGGATCTTCTTATGGAAAAGGATCTAATACAACTGGTGCTGATGCTAGAATTTCTGTAGAACCTCAATTAACTCAATTTTCTAACTCACCAATTATCCTAAGAAACCAATACGTAGTATCTGGTTCTGATATGGCTCAAATTGGCTGGGTAGAAGTTGCTACTGAAGACGGTGCTTCTGGATACCTATGGTATTTAAAAGCTGAATCTGAAACTCGTTTACGTTTTGAAGATTACCTAGAAATGGCAATGATTGAAAGTGAGTACAATCAAGGTGGTAATGCTGCTCTTGTACCAGGATCTGAAGGTTTATTTGCTGCTATTAAATCTCGTGGAAACGTAGAAGTAGGATTTACTGCTGCTAACGGATTAGACGAATTTGATGCAATTCTTAAAAACTTAGATACTCAAGGAGCTATTGAAGAAAACATGTTGTTCTTACAAAGACAAACTGCTTTGGATTTTGACGATATGTTAGCTGCAATCTCTGGCGGAGCTGCTGGTGGTACTGCTTTTGGATTATTTGAAAACTCAGAAGAAATGGCATTGAACTTAGGGTTCAGCGGTTTCCGTAGAGGATCTTATGATTTCTATAAAACAGACTGGAAATACTTGAACGATGCTTCTACTCGTGGAGGTGTGCAAGGTGTGAATTCTATCGAAGGTGTATTAATACCTGCTGGAACTTCAACTGTATACGATCAAGTACTAGGAACAAACATCCGTAGACCTTTCTTGCACGTACGATACAGAGCTTCACAAAGTGATGATCGTCGCATGAAGTCTTGGTTGACTGGTTCTGCTGGTGGAGCTTTTACATCTACTTTAGATGCTATGGAAGTAAACTTCCTATCTGAAAGATGTTTAGTAACACAAGCTGCTAACAACTTTGTATTATTCCAAGGAGTATAATTACTTCTTAAATTAAACCCTCGGGGCTACATAGTGAGCGTAGCCCTAGGGTTTTTTATTAACTATTTAATTTTATTATATTATGGCTAAAAAAGCTAAAGCAGTAGAAACTGTTGAGGTTGCACCTCAAGAGGTTGCGGTAAAAACCGCTCCTAAACCCACAAAACCAACGTGGGAAATTAAAGATAGAGTTTATTATTTAAGAGGAAATAAAAATCCATTAACTCTAACTATTCCAGGTAAGCATACTAGAAAACACTCGTTGTTATATTTTGATAATAAAACAGGTGAACAAAGAGAGTTAAGATACGCTACAAATCAATCATCTCCCTTTGTTGATGAACAAAAAGGTGAGGTTACAATGGGACATATTAGATTTTACGATGGAACACTAACTGTTAAAAAAGAAAAACAAAATCTGCAAAAGTTACTTTCATTGTATCACCCATTAAAAGGTAAACTATATGATGAGTTTAGCGCAAAAGCAGAGGCTGTAGATCAATTAGAAATACTAGATCTTCAAATTGATGCTTTAAATGCAGCTAGAAACATAGATATTGATCAAGCAGAAGCTATACTAAGAGTCGAAGTTGGATCTAAAGTAAATAGCATGAGTTCTAAAGAACTTAAAAGAGACTTACTATTATTCGCTAGAAGTAATCCAGAGTTATTTATTAGTTTAGCTAATGATGATAATGTTCAACTAAGAAATGTAGCGATTAGAGCTGCAGAAGCTGGTATAATTAATTTATCAAGCGATCAAAGAACATTTACCTGGGGATCAAACGGTAGAAAATTAATGAATGTACCTTTTGACGAAAACCCTTACTCAGCATTTGCTGCTTTCTTGAAAACAGACGAAGGTGTTGAAATCTATAAATCTATAGATAAAAAACTATAAAAACAAGTGATACTATAATATAGGCGGTTTCGGCCGCCTTTTTAGTATTTAAAAAATATAAAATGGCAGTAAACGTAAACACGGTATATCAAACTGTTTTAGCTATATTAAACAAAGAACAAAGAGGCTATATGACGCCTAATGAGTTCAATAGAATATCAGCTCAAGTTCAGTTAGAGATTTTTGAAAGTTATTTTCCAGATGGAGATCAAGCAAATAGAAAAAACCAAAACAACACACAAAACGACACGGCTTGGTTTAATGCTTACGAAAACGCCTTGACTTTAGTCGAACCTTTTATATATAGAAACGCTATATGGACAGGTAGTAATGGAAGTAATCAGCACGTCTTATCTACTACCACTAGGTCTGACCTTAATGGAAGAGAGATTAAGCAGGTTGGAAATGTATCAGCTATATATAATGATCAAGCACCTCTATTTATAGGATCTTCTCCTAGTGTTCCAGGTGTTACAAAAACTTCAGTATGCGACAAAGTTTCTAGAAAAGATTATGAAAAAATAATAAGATCTAAATTAACAGCTCCTACATCTAATAATCCAGTTTACTATATAGACAACTGGAATAGTTCAATACCTAAGATAAATGTTTTTCCTACACCAGCTTTAGTAGGTACAAAACAAAATTCTGTTTTTTCTGAATTAATAGTTCAACCTTTAGATCCTATCTGGGGTTATACTATAGATCAAAATGTTGGAGCTTATTTATACGATTCTTTAGGAAGTAATAACTTTGAATTAAATCCAAGTGAGCAGAACAAATTGATATTAAAAATATTATTCTACGCAGGTGTTGTTATAAGCGACCCTCAAATAATACAAGTTGCATCATCAGAATTGCAACAAGAAGAAGTTAACGAAAAATCATAATAAATGGGATTAATAAGCGAAACTAACGAACAATATTATGCTGGTTCTCAAATAATATCACCAGATGGAATAAACGCTGTAAGTAGTGTTGTTTTCACATTTGATACTCCTTTAAAATTAGGAGCTACAATTGATGCTTGGAATCCTACAAATATATATTATGCTTTAAATAATTTTAAAATATATAGTAGTCCTAGCGGACTTCCTGGAAGTTTCTCTGAAATAACAGATGAATACACTGTAAAATCTGTAGAATCGCCTGACGGTACTTTTGAGTCTACGATTACATTTACCACACCTTACAACTCTAATACATATATAGCTTGTCAATTAAAATCATTAAGTGGTGGTAATTTTGCCACAAGCGAAAGCCAAAAAGCTTATGGAAATACTGTAGAAAATAATTACGGTGGATATTCTTACATATCGCTAGACGATCTTATTGATAACTATTTAATTGGATATGTTGGTGATGGAAAATTAATTCAAAAAGTTAAAAAGTTTGATGTGATGTTTCATGCTAAAAGAGGATTACAGGAATTTAGTTATGATATTTTAAAAAGCATTAAATCACAAGAATTAACCATACCAGCTTCTTTAAGCTTAATATTACCTCAAGACTATGTTAATTATGTAAGTGTTTGTTATATTGATCAATTAGGTATTAAAAGACCTATATATCCTGCTAATAATTTAACAACTAGTCCTTATAAAAACCCTGTACAAGACGCTACAGGAATTCCAATTCAAGATAATTTTGGCTCAAATATAGAAGGAACTTCTATTACTGAAGAAAGATGGAAAAATGCAAATGATAAACTCATAAACGAAACAGTTTTTAATAATTTAGACGATTATGCTTATTGGGCGAATTATTATGGCTTTGACAACGGGTTATTTTATGGGCAACAATATGGTTTAAATCCTCAGTACTCTCAATCAAACGGCTGGTTTAACATGAACGAAAGAGAAGGTAAGATATCTTTTTCAAGTAACTTAACTAATAAATTAATAGTACTAGAATACATATCTGACGGTTTAGCATATAATGGTGATATAAAAGTTCCAAAGATGGTTGAAGATGCTCTTTATAATTATATAAGTTATTCTATATTATCTACTAGGGCTGGACAACAAGAGTATGTTGTTCAAAGATTAAAAAAAGAAAAAAGCTCAAAAATGCGAAATGCAAAAATTAGATTATCAAACATAAAGCTTGACGAGATAGTTCAAGTCATGAGAGGTAAATCTAAATGGATAAAACACTAAAATCAAATGGCAGAAGCTAAAAATACTTTTTTAAGGTCTAAGATGAACAGAGACCTAGATGATAGATTAATACCATCTGGAGAATATAGAACAGGTTTAAATATCGCTGTTAATAAATCAGAAGGCGAAGACGTTGGTGCTTTAGAAAACGTACTAGGCAATATTAAAAAAGCAAATCTTCTTCAATCTTTCACTGTAGCGGTAAACGGATCAGCTACATTTTCTTCAGGAGTAACTTCTTTTAATTATATATCAGACACTGGTAGAAATAGTTCTAACGGTGAATGGGATTATAGACTAGCTGTTGGGTATAAAGCTAGCATTAACAATGTATTTAATACTACTATTGTTGGTTTATCTAACGAGGGAACATCAGGGACTACACTTTCTATATCAGGTGATTATACATCTGAATTATCTAATGGATCTGTTATTACAATAACACCTAACATGGAAATAATTGGTGTTTTGCCTAATGAAAAAACAAGTAAAGTTTATATATTTGCTACAAACTATACAGATACATCTGCTGATCTTATAAGTGATTTTTGCGCTATAGATGGATTAAACTCCGGGGTATCAGCTATATTAGAGTATGATACTTTTACACCAACATCAACACCTATAGTTTTAGTGCAAGGCGCTTGGTTAAATTTTTCTAAAAATTCTCTTATAATAAACTCTAATTTACTAGAAAACTTATTATTCTGGACAGACGATAGAAATCAACCAAGAAAAATAAACGTACAAACTGCATCTCAAAACACGTTTACAAGCCAACTTCAGTATTCTCAAGGCACATGGGGTTACTATAAAAACGAAGACCATATAAGCGTAGCTAAATATGCTCCAGTAATACCTATACAGCTCTGGAAACAATATGATGACGCTTTACATCCGTCTGGTCCTAGTTATGAAACTACGATGCGTGACGTTGTAAGTAAAAATCTACCTAATGGCTCTGTTGCATTTTGCAATGCATCTGGAGCGTCATTTCCTACTGATTTATTTTCTCTAAAAAGTATAGATGGTTATGTTAATGTAGGTAGTATTGTCACAACAACAGCGGCTGCTCCTTCTAATATACCAGCAGGAACCACAGTTTTAGAGTTTGATAATTCAGGTACTTCAGGGCTTCCGGCTCCAACTGTTAAATTAAGTAACAACGTAACCTTGTCTGACTTAGATGAATTAATATTTAGCCCTAATCCATATTATATTCCAGATTATGCAGGTGATCCTGATTATTTAGAAGATAAATTTGTAAGATTTAGTTACAGATTTAAATTTGATGATGGTGAATATTCTCTTTCAGCCCCATTTACACAAGCCGCTTTTATACCTAAACAAGATGGTTTTTTCTTAGGATATCCGCCTACTACAGCCAACGGCACTGCTGATGATGTAGAGACTTATCAAAGTACAATTGTTGAATTTATGGAAAATAAAGTAAACAATATACTTATTAGAGTTCCCATGCCTTTTAAGATAGATGGTGATCCTTCTTTAGCAAATCCAGAAGATAATTTCATGCAATGCGATGAAGTTGCGAGTGATCTTAAGGTAACTCAATTACAAATACTATACAAAGAATCAGATGACTTAAGACTTCAAGTTTTAGATACTATAGAGGTACAAGACATAACAGCAGAAGGTTCTGAAAGATATTTTGAATATAACTATGAGGCTAGAAAACCTTTTAAAACTTTACCAGAAAGAGAATTAGTAAGAGTTTTTGATAAAGTGCCTCCGAGAGCAAAAACACAAGAAATTATAAGCAATAGAGTTGTTTATGGTAATTATGTAGACAAACTAACTCCGCCTAAAACATTAGATTACAATGTAGCTTTAAGCGATAAGTTTCCTTTAACAACAAACAATATAACAGCTGGAAGAACATCGATAGTAGAATATCCTCAACACACTGTTAAACATAATAGAAACTATCAAGTAGCATTAGTTCTTTCTGATAGATATGGAAGATCTTCTTCTCCTATATTATCAAGTATAAATGATTCTACAGTTGAAGGTAATATAAATTTTGGAGGATCTACATTTTACGCTCCGTATAGAAATAATGCTACAAATGAAACTGACACTTTAGATTGGCCTGGAGATTCTATAAAAATATTATTCAATGATCAAATAAATTCATTTAGAAATAATTTAACAGAATTTAGTGGAACCGGAACGCCAGGAATACAATCATATAATCAGTTTGATTCTACAAAAATGAATCCAGGTGGTTGGTTTATGTACAAAGTTGTTGTAAAGCAACTAGAACAAGATTATTATAATGTTTATTTACCTGGAATTATAAATGGTTACCCTTCTAATGATCAAAACTTTTTAACAACAACACCCCCAGGACAACTAGGCGTTTACTTTTCAGACAACGAAATTGGCGTAACAGCTTTTACAACACTTTATTCTGACAACGTTAACAAAGTTCCTAGAGATTTATCTGAAGTTGGTCCAGAGCAAAAGCAATACAGAAGTAGCGTTAGGCTTTATGGTAGAGTTACAAATACAAACATTTTCTTAAATACAAGTCAGACTGTTCCGTTTATAGAATCTAAACCGCCATATAACAAACAGTATTACCCTGGTAGATTAGCAGATTCTGTAGATGCTATTGGTCAAGCAGATGAAATGCTTTCTTTAACTCTTCAAGATATTTTTGAGCCTAGAGGTTTGCCAGGTCAATTTTACGATACAAATGGTGATGTACTGAGAGGTGGAACATTTACAAACCCCGCTAACGCTAGTGTATATCAATACGACTCTGATCCCTACATAGCTAGACTTTCTACTAGAAAAACTATAGGAGAGCAAGATTTTAGGTCTGGAACTTTAGAAAGACCTGTTTTTGGAAATAATTTATTTCAATCTTTAGCTGTATATGAAACAAATCCTATTGTGTCTAATTTAGAAATATTCTGGGAAACATCAACATGGGGTTGGGTTTCTCAACTAAACGAAGATATTTTAGTTTCTGGTAATTCTCCAGGAGGTATAACAGAGTTTGAATATTTACACTTCGAAGATCAAGATCCAGCGGGCACAGGAAGTGTATATGGTTCTGCTGATTCTAGACTAGTTACAAATGAATGGGGAGTAACAAATCAAGCTGGAGGTTTGGATCTAACAGGTATAATAGTTCCAGGAACTTTTTCTGCTTTTGATCAAGCATCTCCGCCTAACGATAGAACGTCTGAATTTGAAATAATTCCAGCACCTTCTGGTAATACTGGTAAATATCAAATAGCTATTAATGATTCTTTTTGTTATTTAACAGATGCAAATATAAACGAAAACTATACGTTTAGTTTTAAAGTTGCGGCAACTGCAACTCCAGATGATCAAACACTAATTAATAAAACTGGTAGATTATCTAACAACGCGCCGTTTTTTACAAACTGTCCAAATGAAATACAGCTTTTAGAAACTCAAACTGATATAATAACATTAACAGCTGAAAATGGAAGTTTTGACACAACAAGAGACACGCAGCAACTTATATTTTCTTTTTCAAATGGTACGCAAGAATTTACAGCTGATGGCGTAACTTTTGGTGTAGACGCAGACACTGGTCTGGTTAGTGTTATATCTGGAGCACCTCAAGCGGCTTATTCTTTAAACTTAGTAGTCAAAGATGCAAATGCCTATGCTCCAGCTGGTAGTGGTGGAACTAATTTTAGATTTTTAGAAGGATCTTGTCAGTTTGTTGTTGGTTACGGAGGTAATTCTGTTTATCTAGGTCTTCAAACAGAAGGATTTGGGGGTTGTTTTTGCAATAGTGATCCTTCAGACACTTGTACGCCTAGTAGAAGCAATACTGACACAGGAACTGATCTTGCAGCTTTAAGTTTTGATGGAGATGAAACCACTTGGGTTATTGCTAAATATCCAGATGCAATTGGTGGATATGTAGGCGCTGGCACTAGTGGTGGTACAGGCTATAGCGTAGGTACTAATTTAACGACACTTCCGGCAGATGGTGGTGCTGGTTTTACTTTTAATATAACTGAAATAGATAATGGAGCTACAGGCGGTCCCGGAGTTATTACCAACATTGAAATGGTACAACCTGGCACGCAGTACACCACTACAAATACATTACTAGATGTAGAAAACGTAGTAGGTGGTGGAACAGGCGCTACAGTATTAAGGGTTTGTGATAATGCTAATTTTGGAAGTTCACAATTCGGACAAAAATCAGAAGTATATCCTTTCGCTTGTTATAATTCTTCGTATAGTCCAGGTGTTAAATTTGCTACTTTTCAAAGAGTATTACAACCCACAGCGACAAGTGCTAATCAAACCACAACGTTTTCTGCTTTATCAGGAACCCCAGGTCAACTAACAGCGGTTCCAGCCGGCACTAGTATAGGCGTGCAAGTTAACATGGCGAGTTCCGTTGGTAAACAGGTTGACTGTATTTATTTTGGCAATGCTATATACCAGTGTCAACCAGGTGTCATTATACCTCCTGGAACAATCATTGCCTCTGCGGCAGGTACAGGTGGTAGTGGGTTTCCATTTACATGTACTTTTGACAAGGATGTCACAATAGGATTTAATCCTGGAACACCATTACTTATAAATGATGGGTGTAACAATGGTGATGTGTTACTAACAGGTACTGATCCTGTAAGTTTACCTGAAAATCAAAGTCTAATGCTTAGTTTCTACATTAGAATACCAAAATTAGGCGCTGATTCCAATTATTTTACAGGAGCTAAAGTTTATTACAGGCCTTTAAACTCTAATGGAACTTCAAGTACAGACTCTGGCGCGTGGATTTTAGCTACTGATGCTGCAGGAAAAGCTGCAATAATACAAGGTACTTATGATGCACAGTATTCTAATAATTTCTTCAACAATCCTGCACTAGTTTCAAACGGCAGTTACAATTCAACTACAACTTTCAACAGTTCAACATTAGCTCCTGTAGATGCTAATAATTTACCTTTAAGACCTATAAATATATTAAATGGTAGTAATTCACTTAGTGGACAAACAGGTAATATAATTCAATATATAAAAGTAAATCAACCTGGCGATTATAAAATAGTTAACACTAGACCTGACGCCCAAGATCTTGCTAATGGAAATTACAGTCCTTGTGGTTATCAAACTTGGTTAGACGATGGTGGTGAACTTAGTGATTGTATAGCGTGTGGAACTGCTTCTGATAATTACTATAGTGGCGAGCAGACTGGTAATTGGAATATATCTTTAACTGTTCAAGACGGAGAGTATTTTACTCAAGGAGATGCTTTCAATACACCTTCATCAGATCAAATAGGTGAATGCAGTAAGTGTATTAATCCTCAAGGAGACAGTCCTGGAAATCCATCACCAACATCTTTTCTTTGCACTATAGTAGAAACAACACAAAACGCTTCAGCACCACTTACAGCATGCTCTACTTATGTAAATCCTGCTGACGCAACTAATAATCCAACAGATGATTACACGAGTTCTTTACTTAACCAACAAGTGTGGATATCTTCTTGGCTTCCTGATTATGCAGTAAGATTTTTTACAGATCCAGATCTAACAACACCTTATATACCTCCAAATGGAGCTGGTTGGGTTTTATTTAAACCCACACCTGTAAATTATAACGTCCCGCCTCTAAATAATAACAACTTTAGAGAAGGTTCTGCTATGAACTATGGAAGTATTAGCGATGGACTGGGATATAGAGGAAACTGGTATAGAAGCGCTAATGTTAATTCAGCTCCTGCGATAGAGAAAGGTGTTTACGGTACTAGATATTTAGATAGAGGTGGAAACGGTTTACTTAAATGTCAAATAGATGCAACTGGTCAAGTAACCTCACCTCCACTATTGGTTACTATAAACAATTCTACTGTATAAGTAATTAATTAAATTAATAAGTAATAATAAATAAATATGGCTTACGCTCTTGAAGTAAAATATTTTAACTCTTTCACGTTAAAGAAGGTTCTTGCTGATGGAAGAGATTGTACTAACGGTGATCAATCCAAATGTCAAATTGGTCCAGCTGGTGGAAATATAGATTGGGGCGCTACGTGGCCAAGCCTTATAACAGCTACCACGGCTAATAATACTATATTACCTGTATTTCCTCAACAAGCTTACGATGGGCCAGACGAAGATGGAGAAGGTTGGGTTATAGAAGAATCTAGAATAAGAGGTGGTTATAATAACACTCAAGTTGGATTTGGTGTCAAGGCTTATGCCGTAGAACCACAGCCATTAGCGTCTCTTAGAGATAATAGTCTTATATACTCTGGTATATTTAATTCTAGAACAGGCGTAAATCAAACTAACGTTTTTTCAGTAGGTGAAGAAATTACTAAGTCTGCTGATCCAGCAAATGGATCAATACAAAAACTTTATGCTGAAGATACTAATTTAATTATATTTCAAGAAAATAAAGTATCTAGAGCTTTAATAGATAAAGATGCTATATATACTGCAGAAGGAGGAGGAGCTATAACTAACGTTAATACAACTATAGGAACAATACAACCTTATGCCGGCGAATATGGTATTAGTAAAAATCCAGAAAGCTTTGCTGTTTATGGTTTTGCTAAATACTTTGTGGATTCAAATAGAAATGCTGTTCTTAGATTATCTGGAAGCGGTATACAAGAGATATCTAATTTTGGCATGATAGATTATTTTAGAGACAACTTATCTATAGTTGCTCAAAATGAAGGTAAAGCTTTAGGTTCTTATGATATTTATTCTAAACAATATATATTATCTCTTAGAGCTAAAGGTCCTTTTTCCGAAGTAAATGACACTGTTGTTTTCGATGAGTCTGTTCAAGGCTGGGTTAGTTTTATGTCTTATAAACCTGACTTTATGTTTAGTATAAAAGGAAAATTTTATACAACTGTAGATGACTCTGTATGGGAGCACTATAGTCCAAATGTAAATCATGGTAGCTTTTATGGTGTGAATTACGATAGTGCTATAACTTTTGTTTCAAATCAACAAGTTAGTACGTCTAAAGTATTTAAAACAATAAACTACGAAGGTGATAGTGGTTGGGAAGTATTTTCTATGACAACTTCTGAAGGTGATATAGCTAGTACTATATTAAGTTATTTACAAGGAACCTATGATTCAAGTATACCGCCTTTAACTGGTCAATCTGCTATAGGACCTGGTTCTGTAGCTCCAATAAATTATGCTGGTTTCATGAAGCAAGAAGGTAAATACAAAGCTGTAATAAAAAACAATTCTTCGCTAAGTCAAGGAGAAGTGTTGTTTGGCCCTGATATGACCGGCATAAAAGGATATTATAATATAGTAACACTAAAAACAGACAACGTAACTGATTTTGGTGGCAGAAAAGAACTTTTCGCTGCTTCTTTAGAGTACGTTAGATCATCATATTAATTAAATTAAATGAAAAACACTTTAACAAAAAAAGAGTTAAAAGAAATACAAAAAATAGAGCATTTTAGAGAAAATATAATGCTTTTTGAAGAACAACTTTTAGACATAGAAGGATCTTATGGAGATCCTAGTAATCCTGGAATGAGCGAAGTTGCTAATAAAATAAATCCATTAAAGCATACTTTTGCAGATGGTTTGTATATTAGAGAAATATTCATGCCTAAAGGTCAAATAATTTCTACAGGAATACATAAGAAAAAACATCCATATTTTGTGCTAAAAGGAGAGATATCTGTATTAAGTCAAGACGGTATAACAAACATTAAAGCCCCATATCACGGAATAACAGATCCTGGCACTAAAAGAATAATATTTATACATGAAGATTCTATATGGATAACAGTACATGCTACTGACAAAGAAAGTGTAGAAGAAACTCTTAATGATATAGTAGCTAAAGACTTTAATGATCCAGATATTAGCATAGAAAATATGAAAAAATATTTAAAATTAAAAAATAAATAACATGAGTGTAGTAGCAGCAGGTATTGGCGCCGCGGGTAGCATTGTCGGTGGTCTTATAGGCGGTGGTAGAGCTAAAAGAGCAGCAAGAAGAGCCGCTAGAGAAAAAGCAAAACATTTAGCAATAGTTAACAAGCTAGAAAAAAGTAGACAAGAAATAATTAATCCATATAAAAACACTAAAAGCGTTGCTAATATGGCATTAGACTTGTCTTCTAAAATTTCAAATCCTTTTGCAAATTTAGGTGTAGCTACTAAAGCCGCTGAAATGCAGATACAAGAATCTGATACTGCTTTAGCTACATCACTAGACGCTATGTTGGCTACTGGAGCAGGTGCCGGTGGTGCAACCGCATTAGCTCAAGCGGCTTTAAGAAGCAAACAAGGTGTTGCTGCTAGCATTGAAAGTCAAGAAGCTGCAAATGAAAAATTAAGAGCTCAAGGAAAACAACAGCAGAATCAAGCTGAATTGTCAGAAGCTCAAAGAGTTCAAGGTGTTAACATATCTGAAGCTAGAAGAGTTCAATCAGCAGACGCTGCTGGTCAAACGTTTATGTTTAATGCAAGAGAAGATAGACAAAACGCTAAAATAAATAGGCACGCGGCTTTAGCAGGCGCTGCTGGTCAAGCTGCAGCTTCTGCTAGAAGAGATCAAACGGCCGCGCTAACAGGCATGATTGGTTCTGTAACTTCAATTGGCATGAATGCTTTTAGTAAATAATAAAAAATGGAAGATAAAAACATATTAAATAATCTTATTATAAAGCAATTCAACGAAAGTAACGCTATTGCTTACAATAAAAGATTTTTAGCTAGCACTTCAGATTATGGTTATAATATATTAGAACACGCCTATAAAGGTACAGGTAAATTGTATGCCCGCTTAAAAATGGATATACAACAAAAAACCTGTACAGATCCGTCTTGTGAATATGAATATAAAGAAATTAAAAGACTCGATGCTGCTCCTCAGATAACTGTTGATTTTTTGCAAAATTTAATGGCTGAGCTAGAAGTTGTTGAAACACAAAACTTTGATGTTAATAACAATTATGAATATACTATTGCTAATAACATTATGACCAGTAAAGCTGGTTTTTCAAAAACAGATGGTTATTATGTTGGTTTAACGCTAAACCAAGACTCAAGTCAAACAATAGTCTTTGATGGGCCTATGTTTGAATATCCATTAGCTATAAACAGCACTGCTTTAACAGCTTTAATAAAATCAAATACGGACTTAATAGCTGAGACACCAGATATACAAGCAGAAATGCAAACTCTTTTAACAAAAGTTGGATTATTTACTCAAGATCAAATAATAGAAGGAGAGTTATCACCTATGGCAACTATTTCTGATGAATTCGTAATTAAAAATCCAGATGGTTCTTATGATTATGAAATAATAGATATAGGTGGTGGTAAAGGTAGAAACATACTTAAATTTGATTTAAATAAAATTAAAACAAAAGCAGAACCTTTTATTAACGCAGAAGTAGCTGGTTTATTAAGTTCAGAGCAAGAAGCCATAGCGGCTTGGAATGTTTACATTTCTAAGGGCACAAGTGTTGATGAAGATGATCAAATGGTACAAAATGCTAATGCTGGTAGTTCATCTTGGTCATATGAAAAAGATCTTCCACTTAGCCAAGATAAAAAAATTAAATTTGAAAAAAAATATAAAGATTATTTCTTAAACAACTATGTAACACCTTTTTTAACAAATAGATTTCCAACAGTTGAAGAAGATGCTGCTGTGTTTGATTTAGCTGAAGCTAAAAAAGCTAAAGCTCAAAAGTTTATTGACGATAATAACCTATAAATTTAATTAAATGACATTACTAGAATACGTACAATCACTTCAAGATCAAGGAGCAACAGATATACCGGCTAAAGTCCAAAAATGGAAAAAGCAGAACCAACCAGATGTTGAGGAAAAAGTAGAATCAAACAAAGTTGAAGAAGCAAAGCCAAAAGTTGTTGTGGAGAAGGATGCACCTGCAGCAACTACCCCGGAAGCATCCGAGAATTTAGAGTCTGGAAATGGAGAATTAGAATCTCAAGAATCTAACTTTTTTAAACCTGGCATGACTCCAGAAGAAATAGATCAAGCTAGAAAGTTACAAAAACAATACGTAGATTACGCTTCTGTGGCTAAACCAAACGAAGTTATAACTAAAAATGGTTTTGATTTAAAATATGATACCAATGGAGAGTATTTTTATAAACCTAAAGGATCTGACAATAGTTCTTGGAAAACGTATGACAATAAGCAAAGCGCCGCTAATTTATCTATAGCTAGTCAGTTTGGACATTCTGATTTTAATCTAGATGAATATAATAAAACAAAAGATACACTTAAACAAGGCGAAGAGCTTTATATTGGAATTGATGGTGGTTTAAATATTGGTGAACCAAAAGAAAGAACTTTAAGTCCAAAGCAAGAAGAGTTAGAAAAAAAGTTTTTAGAAGAAACTGCTTTAACTGATGATGACGAAAATAAAATTGAAACAAATACTAATAAGTGGTTTAACAATAGTACTTTAAAAGAAACAAAAAAAGAAAGTTATACTATTACAATACCAGGCGGAGGTACTCAAACAAGAACTAGAGAAGTACCTACAGGTAATATAATACCAAACCCGGAATGGGAACAAGCTGAAATAGAGTCTAAAAAAGCTTGGGATGCCTTAGATTCTAAGCCAGAAGATGTTACAGAGCAAGAGTGGATTGAAACAGACATGAAATCTAATCATGCTAATTTATTAAAAAAACAGGCAGAAAAAGAAAAACTAGAAACTTGGATCGAATCTCAAGAAGGTGGGTTTGACCTGAAAAAAGCCGTAAGTTTATTTGGATTAAATTCTGGAACGGCTGTTACTGAAGCTTTTGACAGAGGCGATAAACAAAAAATGGTTGAAGCTATACAGCAAACTAGAAAACTTAATTTAGATGATGCTTCTAAAAATGCCAACGATTTTGCCACTACAGCAAAAAGCACTTTAGAAGGTTTAACTTCTCAAATGAAACTTATTGCAGACGCTAAATACCAAACACCTAAAGAGGTTGCGCAGGGTAAAGCCTTACTAGCAAAGCTAAGTAAAAAAAGAGATGAAGTTTTAAGTTTATACGAAGGCAAGGTTGAAGATCTTAACGAAATGATGCTAAAGCCTGAGTATAAAGATCTAGGAACAAGATTAGATTATTTAACTAGAAACTTTAATCCTGTCGCTATTTACAGCGAAAATGTAAAAGTAGGTATTGCTAACGCTGGTGTGGCTTTGGCAGATTTAGCACACATGGTTGCAGATGCACGTAACGCTTTTGGTATAGAAGAAAATCCTTATGCTAGTAAAGCTCTCAGTATTGTTTCTCCTCTCTCTTCATTAGCTGCTAAGTTTGTTAAAAGTCAACCTTACCAAGAAACAAGAGAGAAAATGAAAGCTCAAGTTGAAAATTATGTCAATCAAACGATGCAAGGCATAGCGCACTCTCAAACTTTAAGTGACTTAAAAGACGGTAGTGATTGGGGTAGATATTTCTCAACAATGCTTGGTAGTCAAACTTTCAATACCGCTGTTATGTTTGGAACTGGTGGTGCTGCTCTACCTATATTAACGGCTCAAGCTGTAGGTTCTAGCTACGGTGAAATGGAAAAAGAAAATAAAAAAAGAGAAGATTTAGGTTTAGAAACGTTTTCACCTTTTCAAATGTATACAACAGCCATGGGTAATGGTGTTTTGGAATATGCTTCTGAAAGAATATCTTTAGGTATAATAGGTAGATCTAGGGCCGCTTTTAACGCTATGGGTCCAAGTGTTAAACAAGGTTTTGCTCAACAAGTTAGCAGCCTGTTAACTAAAAAAGGAGCCGCTAGAGCCGCTAAAGCTACGGGTTATTACGCTTTAGACGTTACTAAAGAAGGTTTGTCTGAAGGTGGCGTTGAATTAGGTAGCAATTTATTTGATAGAATAATACTAGGCAAAAACGTAAATCTTTTTGAAGGAGTTGCAGATGCTACATTTAGTGGTGCGGTTATGGCCGGTGGTGTTTATAAAGCACCAGCTTTATTTGCTAATATATCTCAAATGGTTCAAGGACCAGACAGCAATACTAAGATAGCAAACAATCAGCAGAAAATAAAAGATTTAGAAAATACAATAGCTTCAAACCCTAAAATGTCTAAAGCCAATATGGCTAGGTTAAATGATCAAATAGTTGATCTAGTTAAAGACTCTAGTAATGAAATAAATAAAACGCTAAATAGATTTACCGAAATGGATAGATCTGAGATAGACGCTTTATCAGATTTAGAGCTAGGTATAAATATAAAAAGAAAAGCTATTGATGAGGTCAACGCTGATCCTAATTTTAACGACAAAAGCGCTGAGATAAATAGAATTCAAAATGAAATTCTAGAGCTAGACATAAAGAAAAACAAAATACTAGAACCTTATATACAAGCTGATAGCGATATAGACACTAGTCAAACTGTAGACTTAACACAGAGAGTTCAAGAAGGATCAGATGTTGTAGCTGAACAGTTAGGCGATACTGGTATATCTAGATTTGATACTACAGAAGAGTTTTTGGGTGGTATTGAAACCTTGAAAGCTCAAGGCATAAAAGTAGAAGTAGCAACTAACGAAGCAGGTGAAACTTTAGACGCTAAAGATCAAGGTTATGGTTTAATCGCTACTTTGCCTGATGGTACTCAGCAAGTTATTATAAATAACGCTTCAAGTGAAGCTGACGGTGTTTTACCTGCAGACAAGCATGAAATACTACATGCTTTTGCTGCTAAAATGGATCCGGCTAAATTAGCTAAAATGGGTATGGACTTGAAAAACAGTCTAGATAGCAACCCTAACATAAAAGTTAGTGCTGAAACTCAATCTTTATTAAATGAGTATGAAGCTGATTTAAAAGACGGAAAAATAAATGAAGCTACTTTCTATGAAGAAGTAATGGCCGTTACTAGCGACGCTCTTACTCCAGATGCTAATGGAAATATAGGTATTACAGTAACTAAACCTGGAAAATTAAAAACGTTTTTAAATAATTTCTTAGAAACAATAGGTTGGAAGCAAAGTTTTAAAGATGGTGACCAAGTTTTAGACTTTTTAAAAGGATTTAATTCAGATGTTATGAGCGGTAAAGGTTTGTCTCAACAAACTTTAGATACCGCAGAGGTAGACATGGGGTTAGTTGCGGAAGTAGATTTAGGCACTGTTAAAGAGTCTAGAAAACTTACGCCTGAGCAAGATCAACAAGCTCAAAATAAAGTAAAAGAAATACAAGAGCTTCAGAAAGAAGGTGAAGCTTTGGCTAAAAAGTTTGACAAACCTTTTGTAAAAAGTGTTAAGCAACAAAGATTAGAGACTGAACTTGCTGCAGATATAAAGCCTACTGTTGATAGTTTTGTAGAAAGCAGAACTAAAGCGCTGTATGATCCTATAGCGCCAGACGCTAAAAAAGGTGTTACAAGACAAGACTTCGTAGAATCTATGAAGTCTGATATAACTACAATGGTTAACAATGAGTTTCTAGCTAAACAACCTTTAGAAAAGTTTATCACAAGTAGAGGTTTTTTAAGAGCAAATAGTTTAGCTGAGAGACTAGGAATTAAATCTGTTGAGCAAGGTATTGATCAAAGCATAGATACAGCTTCGAACGTTACAACTAAAACAGATAGTGATGTAAGAACAGAAACTGAAACTAGAAAAGCTCAATCACCAAGAGAAACAACTAAGTTTACATCGGACTTTGTTGGTAATCTTGATGTCAATACAGAAGGCAAAACTCAAGCAGAGATAAACGAAGATGTTCAAAAACAATTTGACGAAGCTATAGCTAAAGATCTAGAGGCTATGGGACAAGTAACAACTTTCGGTCAAACTAAAAACATAGGACCTGCACTAGCTGCTTTAATAGAAAAAGCGACTGGTATGCCGGCTAAAGTTTTTACAGATAAAACTAAAAACATATCAAAGAAGGATGCTACCTCTGGCGCTCTAACCGCTGTAAAACAATATTTAGATACTAATGCTCAAAGAGATTTTAATAATCTACCTGATGCATTTGCTTCTGGAACTGGTAAAGCTACATTTATACCTGAAAACGTAAAGAAAGCTTTATATAAGAAAAACGATAAAGGTCAATTTGTTTTAGATAAAAGTAAAACTATTAAAGACTATAAGGATTTATTAGGCGACATGGTAAAACCTGTTTATAGAGCTAGTGAAGCTCAGACAATAAAAGGTTTAATAGCATTATCACTTAGAAACAGAATATTTGAACAAGCAGTACCTGATGCTATAGCTAGAAAAACTACAGGTGTTAAGTTTAGTAAAAAACCTAAAATAGAAACACTAAACAAAAAGCAACTTGATGAGGTAAAAGAGGTTTCTAATTTAAAAAATATAAATCAAGTTACAGAAAAAACTGATATTGGTGATATATCTATAACCCCAGAAAATAGAGTTGAAGTTCAAGCACAGACTTTACAAGCTATTGAAAAGTATGGTTTAGATTTAAATACCTTCTTAGGTAGTGCATTTGCTAATTCAGGAAGACAATATCAAAAAATAAACGATGTTAAGTTTTTCACTTTAACAGACGGTAGTAAAGTAAAAGAAGGAACAAAAGCCTATAACAAAGCTGTAAAAGATGGAACTTTTCTACCGGCAAGAGGTAGACTTTATTATGGTGTTACAGATCCTGCTTTTAAACTAGCTAAAGAAGCTGCTATTTTAAACACAAAAAAACCCGCTTTAAAATCAAAAAGAATATCTATAAAGAAAGATCAAAAAATAGATAAAAACTTTGTAGATAAAAATCTTGAGCAGTCTAAAATAAATATGGATATTTTAGAAAATACTGTTAATCAACTTCAAGAAGCCGTAAACAACGGCATGCCAATGAAAATTGCAGCTACATTTATAGCTCAAGGTTATCAAGCTACTAGAGGTATAATAAAAATAGCTGCTCCATTTGTTAATGTTTCAACAAGCTTTGATTATGCTACAGATGGAAAAGCAAGTGATAAAACAGGAGCTAAATTTAGAGAAGAACATAATCCACCTGCTTCTGTTATAGGTGCTAGTATTATATGGGGTTTAAAGAATAACGCCACTGGCCCAGTAATGGAAGCTATTAGAAAAAACTATACTCAAACTCAGCTTTCAAAAATTGATGATACTAAATTAGATAGAGCTGGACTAGCGTCTACTTTGCCAGAAGGTTATAGTATATTTGATAATCCTGTTGTTAGATTTACAACGGCTAATATAAACTTAAATAACATAATAGATGCTAAAACGGGTAAAACTTTAGCTGAAATAAACAATGTTGGTGTTCAGTCGAAGGCTTCTAAAAAAAATCCAAACATTATATATGCTCAAAACAAATTAATAAATGAGCAATTAGTTGGTGATATTAAAGTAGATGTTACAATGGATAAAGCAGCTATGAAAAAGTTTGATACTTTTGGTATGGTTGAAGTTGTTTCTAGTAGATTATTTGATGAAGCAAATTACTTTAAGTTAAACGATAACCAAAAAGCAAAGGTTCAAGCTGAAATGATTAGCAAAGATATAGCTAAACTAGCTCAAGATAGAATAAAAGCTTATGAACCAATAGCGGCTTTAGAATTAAAATCTAGTAAGAAAAACACTAAAACATATGGTGGCAAAGTAAATCCTGAAATGACTATAGCTGAACAGTTAACTATTTTAGGAACATATGATCAAGCCGCTAGAAAAGCTAGAGCTTTAGACGCGCCTAAAAAAGGTATTAGTGTATTTGATTTCGATGATACTCTTGCTAAGACTAAAGAAAAAGTTATAGTAAATAAACTAGATGGAACTAGTACAGAAATATCTGCAGCTAAGTTCGCTGAAACAGCTACTCAATTAGAATCTGAAGGCGCTACATTTGATTTTAGTAATTTTGAAGGTGTTGCCAAAGGCACTGCCAAAGGACCATTAGCTGATCTAGCTTTACGTAGACAAGACAAGTTTGGCAGCAAAGACATATTTGTTTTAACAGCAAGACCACAAGCTTCTGCTCAAGCTATACAAACGTTTTTAGATGGCATTGGTTTAAACTTACCTATAGAAAATATAACAGGTTTAGCTGACGGATCACCAATAGCTAAAGGCAATTGGGTTGCAGGTAAAGCCGCTCAAGGTTATAATGATTTTTACTTTGCAGATGATGCTTATAAAAATGTAGAAGCTGTACAAGAAGTTTTAAGCCAAGTCGATGTAGATTCAAAAGTTCAAATAGCTAAGGAGAGTAAAAAGAAAACATTTGATAAGGTTTTTAACGATATAATAGAAAGTTCTACTGGCATTGAAACATTTAAAGATTATTCTAAAGCTAAAGGAATAATGACAGGGAAAAATAAAGGAAAGTTTAGTTTCTTTACTACTCCTTCAGCTGAAGACTTTTTAGGTTTATTATATAAAACTTTAGGCAAAGGTAAAATAGGTGATGCACAGTTAGATTTCTATAAGAAAAACTTATTAGATCCTTATGACAGAGCTGAGCTATCTGTGACAAAAGCTAAGATACAGGCTGCAAGTGATTTTAAAGCTTTAAAAAGAAACTTAAAAACGCTACCTAAAAGTTTATCAAAAGAAATGGGTTATGGCGGTTTTACATTTTCTCAAGCAGCTAGAGTTGCCGCATGGACAAGACAAGGTCTAAACGTTCCTGGATTATCTAAAACAGATCTAAGAGAGTTAAATAAATTTATTGACAACAATGCAGAAATGAATACATTTGTTGATGAACTTATTAAGATACAAAAAGGTAAACCTTATCCTGCTCCAAGTAAAGACTGGTTGGGTGGAACTATAACTACAGATATACTAAATGATATAAACAAAGTAAATAGAAAAGAGTATTTACAAGAGTGGCAAGAAAATGTAGACATTATATTTTCTGAAAAGAACATGAGTAAATTAGAAGCTGCATATGGTCCTAAGTACGTGGAAGCTTTAAATGACACGTTAAGACGAATGAAGTCAGGATCTAACAGACCTATCGGCGGATCTAGGGTTGTTAACGGGCTATTAGACTGGCTTAATAATTCTGTTGGTGCTATTATGTTTCTTAACACTAGATCAGCTGTCTTACAGACTCTTTCTGCAGTCAACTTTATCGGTGTAGGTAACAATAGTTTAATTAATTCTGCTAAAGCTTTAGCTAATCAAAAACAATATTGGAAAGACTTTAAAACGTTAATGAACTCTCCTTATTTGGTAGAAAGAAGAAATGGTTTAAAAATAAACGTAAGTGAATCTGAGATAGCTGATGCTGTTGCTGAAAGTTCTAATAAACCTAAAGCCGCTTTAAGTTACTTACTTAATAAAGGTTTTGTATTAACAAGATTTGCTGATAGTTTTGCAATAGCAACTGGTGGTGCTGCTTTTTATAGAAACCAATTAGACATGTATACCAAACAAGGTTTACCGGCTGAAATGGCTCAAGAAAAAGCTTTTGAAGATTTTTACTCTATAGCAGAAAAAAATCAGCAGTCGAGTAATCCTAGTAAAATATCACAACAGCAAGCTAGCGGCGCTGGTCGTGTTGTGTTAGCTTTTGCTAATACACCAATGCAGTATGCTCGTATAATAAAAAGATCTGCACAGGATTTAAAAGCTGGTAGAGGTGATTGGAAGAAAAACGTAGGAACTATAGCGTTTTATGGCGTTGCACAAAACGTTATATTTAATGCTCTGCAAAGCGCTTTGTTTGCTGATGCTTTTGGCGAAGACGATGAAGACGAAAAGAAAGAAGACAAGACAGGTAGAATAGCTAACGGTATGGCTGATTCATTATTGTCTGGTCTAGGTATACAAGGTAAAGCAGTTTTGTCTATTAAAAACGCTTTAATAACTTTAGCTAAAGAAAACAATAAAAAGTCACCTAAGTTTGTAAAAGCAGTTTATGATTTATTTGATTTTTCACCACCATTAGATTCTAAGTTTAGAAAACTAAGATCTGCGGCTAATGCTTTTACATGGGATAGACAGTTGATGAAGGAAAAAGGTTTTAGCTTAGACAACCCTGCTTATTTAGCTGGCGCTCAAGTTGTGTCTGGTTTAACAAACGTACCACTTGATAGAGCTATGTCTAAAATAAATAATATAAGAGGCATAATGAGTGAACAGTCTGAAAAGTGGCAAAAAATAGCTTTAGCCTTAGGCTGGTCAACATGGGATGTGGGGCTCGGTTATTACGGAGGTTTTGATCCCGTAAAACCTTTAACGCCAGAGCAGCAGTATGATTTAGACGTTTCTAATATGAAAAAAGAAACAACAACAGCACAACAAAAACAAACGCTTTTGGATCTAGGTTTAACTAGAGCTGAAATTAAAAAACTTCGCTACGAAGAAGATAGAGTTAAAAAAATAATTGCATTACAAAAAAAGAAAAAAGATGCCAGATCCAAAAAATAAAAAAGTATCTAGAGATACTATAAGAATTAATAAACCTAGTAAAATTTATAAACCAAACGACTTGGTTACAGAAGATGATTTTGAAAAGCAATTTGCTAAAGTAGAAGGAGATTCATCTACTTTTCCGCAAAGCTCTGTTCAAGATTATTCTAATATACAAATAGATGACAAAGGACCTTACGTTGTTAAATCAGGTATAAATATGGGATCACCACTTTATGGTAAAATAAGTTCAGCATGTAAATCTGCTGCAAAAAGAAAATTTAAGGTCTGGCCTAGTGCTTATGCTTCAGGTTGGGGCGTACGTTGTACTAAAGCCGGTGGACCAAGTAACTTCGGAGGTAAAAAGAAAAAGTAATGGCATACAAACAAGGAACTCCGTTTCAACATTGCAATGCTACAGTCATGCACTCAAAGCCTTGGAACAAAATGCGTAATAGAACCGCTGCTGTTTCTGGTAGAGGAGATGGTAACAAAGTAGGTTTAGCCCACGCAGAAGAAAAAAGATCTCCACTTAATAAACAAAAAGGTGGTGGTACAACTAAAACTTGCTTACCTGCTTCTAAAATACGAAGCATGAGTAAAGAACAAAGAGAAAAGCTAGTTAACTCTAAAAAATCTGCTGGCGCAAAGGGTAAATATAAAAGATCGTCTAAAACTAATGTTAAAGGCGCTCGTAAAAAAGGAGCTACACTTAGAGACTGGTTTGAAAAAGAAGACTGGAGAAGAGTAGATGATCCATCAAAAAAATGTGGAGAATAAAATGAGTTTATCAGATAT